>Ga0307507_10002235_pt1 | contig 41325 bp, 21 predicted proteins | sample 7_EM_MG_FD_207223 | JGI IMG/M metagenome (GOLD analysis project Ga0307507, IMG submission 207223) | Populus trichocarpa ectomycorrhiza microbial communities from riparian zone in the Pacific Northwest, United States - 7_EM | ecosystem: Host-associated > Plants > Roots > Unclassified | place... | reverse complement strand
GATTAACTCTAATTGTATTCTAAGATTTACTATAAGGAGAGAACTATCTATAGTAGGGACTAAGGTCCTTTAAATACATAACTATACTCCTAAGAAATCCTCTCTTGTACGTAAGGTACGTGCTATATATATTATACATAGACGTACACTGCGTATACTGCGTACACCGCGTATAACATTATGTGACTCGCTTACTATTCCTTGTTATATGGTTCTACCGGCTCCATTCTAGACTGTGCCTGTATTAACCAACTAGCTTCTTCTAACTCTTCCTTAAGTAGTCGTAACATCGTATTTAAGCTGTCTGTAATATTAGTAATGTTTCTTATCTAGCTTATTACGCCTTATAAAGTTATAGAAGTAAATAAATTTTAAAAAAAGATAGAAGAACTATAAGAGTTTCTTACTAATAAAATTGTTACGGACAGCTTAAGTACGATGTTACGACTACTTGGAGAAGAGTTGGAGGAAGCTAGTTGGTTAATATAGGCACGGTCTAGGATGGATCTGGTGGAACTATGTAACAAGGAATAGTAGCTAAGGTTATATAATGTGATCTATGTGATCTATATGATCTATATAATCTGTATGGAGCGTATAGAGCACATATACCTTATGGAGCAAAGGGATTTCTTAGGCGTATGGTTATGTATTTAAAGGACCACAGTCCCTACCCAGATAGTTCTCTCTTTATAGTAAATCTTAGAATACAATTCGAGTTAATCTATTAGGCAACTACTCTACTAGTTATTATTATGTTGTTGATTTATTCTTACCTATATACCTAGCCTAATAATAGGACCTACCGTAGTTCCTGCTATAAGGTTCCGTTATATATTCACTACCAAGGTTACGGTATTAAATAAGGTCAAATAACATGCCACCCAAAACACTAGTCACAATAACGTCGACGGCAGCCATGACCTTAGGGTTAGGAGATACTGGTATAGCGGATACGGATTCTTAAATAGTTACGTGAGGTTAGTTACAGGAAATGGTTAATCGCTTATAAGATAATAGTAGGTTACTTAAAGAACGCATTAATGGAATTAGAGCAGTAAAGGTTAAGTTACCTTTAATTAAACGGTTCTTAGGGGAGAAGTTAAAGCTCAAAGGGTTTCTTACGCAGATATATTTTAAAGTTATACAGAAAGGAGCGAAGTTAGTAACACCTATAGACTAGGTAGTGTACGCAGGACTATTCTTGTTAGGAAGAGCTCTAGAGTGGTTTAAGTCTTACCTTATAGAGATATAAATAAACGGTGTAACGACTACTAACCTAGACGTACGGTATGTGTTTATAAGTTAGAATGGATTCGTAGAATGGTTAATATAAATATTTAAAGACCCCAAAGCAACTATAACAGCGAAACGGAAACTTCAGAACTTAGTATAACGCACTTTAGTAATTAAGTATACAACGCAGTTTTAAACACTAGCTACGCAGGTTAAGTGGAACAATAGGGCGCTTATAGCACAGTATAAGTAAGGACTTAAGGCTAAAGTCTAGGACGTAATTATCCTAATAGAAGATGCGGATACTCTAAGGGAGTTAATAAACTAGTTAATAAAGATTAATAATAGGATCTATTAAAGGGAATAAGCTAAGAAAGGGCAAGACAGAGTTCCACAGTTATATAAGGCGTAGAGTATATAATAACAGACATAGAGTTAAAAACTATGGAATGGCGCAGAGCTAATAGACCTAAGTGGTACTAAAGAAACCTAAAGGTAGGAAAAGAAACTATGGAAACCTAGAGGTTAAGGATCTAGTAATTAAAGGACCTAGGAGTAGAGGCTAAACCAGGGATCTTAGTAGTAGAAGACATTTAGGCGGACTCTATAATAAGAAAAATGGTTTAAAGATAGGGCTTACATAAATTGCGAAAAATAGGGTTATTTCGCCAGAGACTATAGAGGTGGTTAGAGTAACTATATAGTAAAGGGAACGAGACCAGTAGATAGCACGTATATACAAAGGGATGATAGTGCACTATAAGGAACAAAAGAATATTTAATTAATAGTTTTGCGTTTTGTTACAATAACATATACTGAATTTATAAGGACGCCAAGTACAGCGTAAGCTATTAGCTATAGGAGCTAGTATTATCTAAGTTTAGAGGAACTAATAAACTAGCTTATAGATTAGACATTAAAGACAATAAATTTAATACAGGCGAAGCATTTACTGATAATAAGGCAATAAAGGTAGCTTACTAGAAGTATGTAAACCTTAGAGAAGTTAAAACAGAAGTAGAGACTAAGACTATTATAAAATAAGGTTTAGTAACGGGTATTACAACACTATTAGATACAATTTCCATCGCTTTATAAGATAATAGGAGTAATGTTTAGAAGAAACTAAGTAAGTAAACAACTGCTAGTGCTAGCTTATCACTTAATAAAGGTAAAGGGCCATAGGCTTAAGATTCTTAAGAAGAGATGTAAGAAGCTTAAGATTCTTAAGAAGAGATGTAAGAAGCTTAAGATTCTTAAGAAGAGATATAAGAAGCTTAAGATTCTTAAGAAGAGATGTAAGAAGCTTAAGATTCTTAAGAAGAGATGTAAGAAGCTTAAGATTCTTAAGACAAGATAAGATACACCTAAGAACCCATAACAGACGAAAACCAATAGGAAAGAGCAGCGACTTAGTTTATAGACAAATGAATAAGTATAGGATGTAAGTTTAAGAACTACAAGTTTAGGGAACGAGTAAGAACGTTAGAAATCCTAGGTAAACGTAGTGTTTAGCCTAAAGATTAAACAGTTGATACCAGGATTAAAAAGTAAAATAACTACGAAGATCTAGCTACAAGACGCAGAAAATAAGAAACTATAGATAAGTTTAGAACAAGAATTATTATATAGCAAGAGCAAAAGCTAGACAAAAGGTTAGCTATGCCAGGTTGTATAAGGGATAGAGCACCCATATAAAGAGTTACTAATAGGCCAAGTGCAGGGACACCTAGGGTAAAATAGTTAGATAAACTGGAACAAGAAAAGAATCTAGATATCCTAACCAGGTTTAAAGAAAGATATACCAAAGGATATTACAATGCAGCAATAATAAGGTACTTTCTAATAGATAGACTATACACACTAAACCAGTTGTACGGAAAGTGGTATAGGCAACGACACAATAACAAATAGGAAGACTTTTATATATAGCTAGACGAAAAAGTTATTTAAGACTAACCTATTACAGAGAAACGTATAAGTTATATTAAAGGAGCATTAATTATAATATTAAGGAACCTAGAAGAAGGATCCAGAGACTAGAGAGGTAAATAACAAATCTTAGTACCTATAATAGAGATACCAGTGGTTAGGTTAACTAGGTATAGGTTTAAACTTAAGGATAAAGATAAACTAAGAGTTAACCTAAAACACCTAGCGCATTACACACTATTGTGGATAGCTTATGTGGATGACACCTATAACATATATAGAGCACCAAAAGATAAGAACCGGAAGTACCTAATAAGGATATATTAGGCACCCGAGGAAAGGCGGTTTAGGAACGCTAAGTATATATATAGATAGCACCCAGTAGAAGTATAAGGTTAAGGGGACTTAATACTTTAACTAGGAAGATTCCTTACGGAAGAATACCTAGATAGATAATAGTGGTGGGAGTACCTAGAGAACACTTATCTATAGTATATAGAGGAAAAGAAATAAACTAAGTATTAGCCTAAGTTGGACTAAGTACAGACAGGATCTAGCAGCTAATAGTTAGGAAAAGGGGAGGCGTATAGAACTAGAGGGAACTAGTATTAGAGCCTTAGACCCTTAAAGGAATTTAAGGTTGATACCTAAATTTATAAGTTAATTGGCAAGATTAGCAGTTTAAAGTGTTAGTAGACAGTAGAGCAACTAGGAACCATATATCACCAAAAGTAGTAGAAAGGATAGGGTTACTATATAGACAGAAGGAACACCTATATCCACTTATAATAATTTCAGGAGATTAGATAGCCTACGGAGGGGGCGTTATTAATCTTAAAATAGGACCTATTTAGTTAACTATTAAAGGGAGACCAGTTAGAATATCTTTTAATATCCTACTATTGGGACAGGACGAGGCGATACTAGAAATGCCTTAGTTATAGAAGTATAATTTAAAGGTTAATTAGGTTATAGGTTAGGTTAATATTAAGAATACTTAATAATATAAATTGCGACAGCAGACTAAGTTAGTATGGTACTAGGTTGGAGCAATATATAAAGAGACTAAGCGAAGCTTAAGTTATATACTAAATAGATACCACAAGTATAGTAAGAAGTTATAGTCACCAGAAAGTGAAAAGCTGTTAGAATATATAGTATAGGACTATAAAATAGAATTGGAAGAAGGAATAAGTCTAAAGTTCTTTCTAATCTATAAGCTTACTAAAACAGAGTTAGTAGCGCTTAAGGAGTTTATCTAGGAGAACTTATATAAGGGATATATTAGACTGTTATAGTTATTAGTAGGATATCTAGTACTATTTATCCTAAAGAAAAACGGAAAACTTAGGATATGTATAGACTATAGACAGTTAAACAGCATTACCAGAAAGGATAGATATTCTTTACCCTTAATTAGCGAAATCTAAGATAGGATAGGCAACGCAAAAATCTTTACAAAGATAGATCTAAGGTAGGCGTACCATTAGATTAGGATTAAGGAAGGCAACAAATAGAAGGCAGCCTTTAGGTTAAAGGAAGGACTATATAAGCCATTAGTTATACAATTTGGGCTTATAAACGTACTAGTAACGTTCTAGAAGCAAATTAATAGTATATTAGGAGAACACCTAGATAAGTTTGTTATAGCATACCTTAATATTATTATTATTTACTTAGAGAATAAGGGAGAATATAGAGAATACATTAAATAGGTCTTAAAGAGACTACAGAAAGAACAGATACTAGTAGCAATTAAGAAATGCGAGTTCTTTACAAGGAAAACCGATTTTGTAGGATTTATTATTAAACTAGGAAAGATTAGTATAGACCCAAAGAAAGTTAAAGCTATAGTAAAGTAGTAAGAACTAGAGAACGTTATATAGTTAAGGTCATTTCTAGGGTTTTATAACTACTATAGGAGGTTTATAGCATAATGGTTAAAAAGTATTAAGCCGTTTATAAGGCTAATAAAGAAAGAGGAACTGTGGGTTTAAGGTAGCGAACAGAAGAAGCTATTCTAGAAACTTAAGGAACTGTTTACCTAGGAACTAGTCCTTAAGATCTATTAACCAAAGTTAGAAACGGTTGTTGAGATAAACGCATTAGACCTTGTACTAGGAGTATATTTACTATAGAAGCACCAGGACGCATGGCATCCAGTAGTATACTATAGTTAGAAAATAACACCACCAGAATTAAACTACAACATCTACAACAAGGAGTTGTTAGGTATAGTTATAGTACTTAAGGAATAGAAAGCATTCTTACAAGGCACAGAGAAACCATTTATAGTTAAAACAAACTATAAGAACCTTATAGGATTCCTAACAATAAAGGAACTCAACCAAAGATAGGTTAGATAGGTGGAAATACTTATAGAATACCATTTCAAATTTAGTATACCAAGGGTATAGACAATGCACGAGCAGACGCTCTAAGTAGAAAAGCTAAACTATAAAGTAACAAAAAGCTATTAGGAGCTTTATTATAAAAAGATTAAGACGGATTAATTAGGTATAATTACCTAAAAATTATAGCAACTAAAGAAAGTCAGATCCATAAATTACTAGAGAGTGATTGGATATAGAAGATCTAAAAAGTATAGGTAGAGGATCTAGACTTAAAGCAATATAAAAATAGAGAAGCAATGTATATACCTAAGTCTATTACAGAGGAGTTTATTAAAGAATTCCACAAGGGAATAGTATAAGGATATAACAGAGCTATAGGCTTAGTGTTAAGACTTTAAGAGGAATATATTATTTAAGGAATCTAGGGACTAGCAAGATAAGTTATAAAGGAATGTCTAGATTACTAAAGGAATAAACTAACAAGGCATAAGCTATATAGAGGGCTATAACCTATCGAAGTACCAGGAAGACTATGGGAAGTTATATTATAAGACTTTATTGTTAAGTTACTAAAGTTAAGAGATCCTATTACAGGACAAGATTATAACGCGATTTTAGTAGTAGTAGACAAGCTAATAAAGTAGGGATACTTTATAGCATGCACTAAAGAGATATTAGTAGAAGATGTCGCTAGAATCTATATAAAGGAAGTATTTACAAGATATAGAGCACCAGATAAGATTATATTAGACAGAGATCCAAGATTTATAGTAGTATTTTAGGAGGTGTTTCTAGCAGAATAGGGAGTTTACGCAGCAACCTCTGTAGCGTATTATCCGCAGACGGATGGATAAACGGAAAGACTAAACTAGACACTAGAATAGTATCTAAGGCATTATATTAATTACGCACAGAACAATTGGGTATCGTTATTACTAGTTATATAGTTTGCATACAATATAACACCATAAGAAGGAATAGGGACATTACTATTTAAGGCGAATTACGGGTATGAACTAAAAATATCATTATTACTACATTAAGTAAAGAAGACGAGTAGCACAGCTAAATAAAGAATGGAGACGTTAATAAATCTTTATACAAACCTTATAGAAACAGCTAAACTAGTACAAGAACAAATAAAGAAGTACTATAATACTAAGAGATCTAAGGGACCAGATCTTAAGGAGGGAGATAAAGTATGGCTACTATACAAAAATTTCAAGAGTTAACGACCAAGTAAGAAGTTAGACTATGTTAGACTAGGACCTTTTAAAATTACGTAAAGAATTTCATTGGTTATGTATAAGTTAAACCTACTAGCTAAAATAAAGATCTACCCTATACAACACATTATAATGCTAGAGCTAGCACACAGGAATATTAAGCTACTAGTCTATAAAGCAGACACGTATAAAGGACAAGAGGAAGACAAATAGTAAGTTTTAAAGATTATTAGTTATAAGGACGTAGATAACAAAACATAATATAAAGTAAAGTAGATAGGCTATAGTAAGACTACCTAGAAACCACTAAGAAACCTAGAGAACGCTATAGGAAAGGTATAGGAGTATTAAAAGAAAAAGGGTTAGGCAGCATTAATAAGAAAGAATCGCCAAAAAATAAGTCACCTAAGGGGGACCTAAGAGGAGCACCTACCAAGCTACTTAGAGTTGTTTCCCTCTTAGTTAGAAGAAGAGTTGGTTTTTTATCACTAAGTTCCTGTAGGCCTTGTTAAACAAGTTTCTACTCCTTGGAACGGACCTTCTCGCGAACCTTCTTAAGACGAAGAAGACGCGCCGAGGTAGACAAGTACGCCTTATAAGCAGTATAAGTACGCTGAAGCTTAGCAAGGGAAGCCAAGAGCTTATTATCAAGTTTCACAGTGGTAGATTAAACACGAGACCCTATAATAAGTCACTTAGGGAACTTAAAGACTGTTAAGAGTTATAAAACGTGTATACTTAGCGTTAGAGACAGAGCGGACGTCGTAGGACAATTAAATATTTGCTTTAGTGCACTCCAAACAAGAGGACGGTTATCGGGTAGAAGGACTTGCCAGCGTAACATAAACCAACCCCTCTTTCGTATAATAAGAACATAGAGATGGCATTATCTCACCTAGCGACAGTATGGAGGAAACTATATGCGCATAATAAAGGATTAAAGAAGAAGAAGATGCTTTAGGTATAATAAGTAAGGATATTAACTAAATTAATTAAATGGATATTACACCTTTAGTAGACGACTTGGAGATGTTAGGAATCTTTAAGGACGAAGATAAAGAGGAGGGAGATAGTATTACGGACAGCTTAAGTACGATGTTACGACTACTTAGAGAAGAGTTGGAGGAAGCTAGTTAGTTAATATAGGTACAGTCTAGAATGGATCTAGTAGAACTATATAACAAGGAATAGTAGCTAAGGTTATATAATGTAATCTATATAATCTGTGTAATCTGTATAATCTGTACAAAGCGTACAGAGCACACGTACCTTATAGAGTGAAGGGATTTCTTAGGCGTATAGTTGTATATTTAAAGGACTATAGTCCCTACCCAGATAGTTCTCTCTTCGTAGTAAATCTTAGAATACAATTGGAGTTAATCTATTAGGCAACTACTCCACCAGTTATTATTACGTTGTTGATTTGTTCTTACCTATATACCTAGCCTAATAATAGAACCCACCGTAGTTCCTGCTATAAGGTTCCGTTACAAAAATAATATAGGCCTAATCTGTCTATAAAGCTATAGTAAATAAGAACTAAACCCTAGCACTGGCCTATTAAATTAGTAACTTTGTCTAGCTAAATATAAGAAATCTAAATATAAAATAACCTATTAAGAAACTTAATTAGAAGAACGCTGGCCCTTATAAGGTTAAAAAGGTTATCTCTCCCTATGTCTATTAACTAAAGCTCCCTAATATAGTTAAAACCCACCCTATATTCCATATATTAGTCCTCCGCCCTACTACCCCTATATTAAATACCCTGTCTAAATAGATTTAGGACCCTCCCCTATTAGTTAAAGTAGATAATAAGAATAAGTACTTTATTAAAAGAGTTAATAATATTAAGTATAATAAATAGAAACGCAAATATATATACTTTATAAAATAAGGAGGCTTTACTAAGCCTATATAGGAACTTATTAACTCTATAGGACTTATATAAGCTATAGAAGACTTTTATAAACTCTACCTAAAATTATTATAACCTTATCTTGCAGAAGCTTAAGTTTAAAAGGGGGGTACTATTATAGGACACCTCTATAATACCTTATACACATCTACCTATTTCCACTAACGTAGTAAGAAGAGACTAACCGCGAGACGGTAATCTAATGGCAATTTACCGGTAATTTACGGCAATTTAACTGCAATCTGCCGCATTCTGCTATATTTTACTAAGTCTGCTAAATCCTACTAAGTTCTGCTAGGACCGCTCCTTAAATCCTATTCTACTCTATATATATATTAACTAAGCAACTAAACTAATAATATATATCCTTTCTTCCCATTTTCTTACCTTCCTTCCTTATACAACGTCTTGACTTTATTACGCAGTTTATATATATAGCTTAATAATATCTACTTCGCTATATATTATTACCGCTTATGCTTACTCCGTGACACCTATAAGGTAAATTCCTTACTAAGGGTTTAGGGTTAACTAAGGTAATTATAAAACTCTTCTTACCTGCCAAGGTTCTGGCGATAATATAATAGTATAAATAACGGGTAATGCTTAAGTAAACCTTTTTTAGTAAAGGGGTTTAAGGAAAATAACGTTTAGAGCATTATTGTATGTTATATTCAGCATATTTATATATAATATTAAAAGTTTCAATATTTATTAATCAATTTAATTCAACTAAAACATCTATGTTGATTGAGTTGCCAAGCCAGCGAGCTCTTAGTTGATTGAATTGATTAAGTCTTAGCATTCAATTTAATTCAATATTGGAACCTGGGTGATTGAAAAATGTAACCGACTACCAGTACACCGCCAAAAGACCACAATGACTCGCCTGCATATTGACTCGCTCACTGACTTGGTCACTGACTCAGTTAATTACCTCTTTGCTGTCTACACCTTTTATGTATATATTCCACCTGATTTCCATAGATTTAGAATCAAGTTGCTCATTCAATTCTCCCACACTGCAAAGCTTACAAAAAACAAACCTAAACTCCACCTGTTCGTCTAGACGGGCGATTGCTGAGCCCTCGTTCGTTAATGCCAATTAAGCTTTTAAGACGCTTGTACTGTCAATGTCCGAAGTGGAGAGTTGCATACCTCTGACGGTTCCATAGAGTCGCAGTTGGCTGATCACGTGACAGACTCGTTTCTATAGTAGCCGTATCATTCAAGACCGAGATCTGCATTCCCCATCAAAAGAAATAGGTCCGGGAGCAATGCATAATGCAAAGCTCCAACAAATGCCATAGGGGGCAGACGAATAGAGAACACAATACGGTAGATGGAACTCTGCAGCTGTTCTCCGTGCAACCTTGGCGTACAGCATGTGGCTTGCTCCTGTTCACTTGACCCTAGCTGCATCCAATTGCGTGATACCAGTGTCTCTGCCCCGTTCGCCTTCTGTGTCACACGACCTCATCTTTGGCGAACCCTTTTCGTGGGTACAGGGACTGCAACAAACGATATTTAACAGCCGCTTCTCTGCTGTTCTTGGCCCTAGGCTTCTCACACCCTGCAGCTGATCTCCTTGCGTCTCGACCTAGCTGCCAGCTTACAAGGGTTGATTTTTCCTTAGTGCGCTACAAAAACGTTGGCGGCGCTTTTGCTCGAGCTCAATTTGGAATATAATTGATCCAGTACTGTCTGCCGGCTTTTCCGTTCACTCTCCTTGGCACGTCGAGAGGCTAAGAGAAGAAGGCCCGTGCACGAACACCGTATCAAATTCAGACTTGCGGCTGACAGAATATCCTGTCAAACCTATCAAACAGACAGGGTGTCAGCTGACAGGGCTGTCTGTTAGACAGCTGTCATAACAGGGCTTGGCAATCTAAAATTTTCTAACAGACAATATATGGATTCTTTTGTTTTCCCTATTATACGACCTTATTAATATGGCCTGCCCTAGTAAAATTCTAGCTCTCTAGGCCTATAAGCAGGGCTAAATTACGACCCTTGAGGCCGCCGCGAAATTATATAATATGCCCCCAATAACAGCCAGGTAACGCGCTGCTGGTATATAACCAAAACGTGGTTCTTGCGCATTAAATAGCCTCCTTATACCTATATAAGAAGAGAGTCTAAAACGGTGGGTTCTGTTAGTGGATTAACGCGGTATGCCACCTGGGATTGCGACCATATGGCAGATGGCTAGTATCCTAGCAGCGGCCAAGCAACCGCAACGAGCAGTACATAAGTGCAGTATATGCAAATTAACAGAATATACAGCGCGTACGTGCCCTAGATATCAGATAATTAAGTAGTAGATAGCTACAGTAAATACAATTATTTGTAGTTAAGGAATTCGCATTTTTGGTGTTGTAAGTTCTAATAGGGCCGCCATATGGGGTAGCCGCCACTTAGTGGTGAATTACGTTATATAAATACTTAAGGCAACAGAATGCTTAAAGGACTGGGCTAATTAAGAAATTCTGGGTATCCCTTTATAGTTTCTTTATTATATAATAGCTAGTAGAGGGTTTTAAGACAATAATAAATTAAAATTTCCTTTTATGGCTTAGGCTGTTAGACCCTGTTCTGATAATATCTTGATACTGTCAGCTGATAGGCTGGCTGTTTAACAGGGCTGTCAAGCCTGTTACCCGCAAGTCTGCTTAGGTTAGCTGAATTTGAATCAAATTCAGCTAACCTAAGTGACCACTTCTTATCGATAAGCTTAGGACCAATTTCAACGTGCTAAGGGATCTCACTATACTCCACTACGCACTGCGCAGCATGTCGACCAAGCCCATCTTCGTAGCGACCCACCCGCGGGCATGTTCGACGGCCTTTGAAAGGGTACTACTGCGCCTCCAATAATTTAGCTTAGCGATGAGCTCATTGCCGCCCAGGTTTTCATGACGCGGCGAGACACGCTCCAATGCGTCCACGAGCCGTTCGGCGACGCGTTTTACTTCGGTCCGGAGAGACTAAGCGAACGATACGAGAAAGATGAGAAGGGGAGGATAGAGAGTGGGTTTTCGGAGAGCACATTCAAGACCATCTTCGAGAGAATCGAGAGAGAGAACACCGAGGTTGGACTCTCTTGCCCTTCTGCTCTCAATTGCTTCAGTCGCTTGCTGTCTTGCTGCCTCCACTACTTCTTTTGGTCCATACGTACAGTCATGCCGAATACTGCTACCATTTCATTTCTTATTCTCGTTCTAATGCTTGCATTCGTCACGTGCGACTCCTTGACCTCGATCATTACCCCGCTGCATCACTGCATCTGTCGGCAATCACACAAGAAACCAGCGATTCAACTCGCTGCCAACAGAGCCATATCAAAGCCTCTTATGCCAATGACAACTTCGCCTCCACGGCCCTCAACGCCGCATTCCTTCCTTTCCTAGTCTCATTTCTTCTCCCAAATCACTCCCACCACCGACTCTAACACCTATTTACCCGCCCACAGGGTAAGCGCCTCTTCATCAAAGACATAACGTACTACCTCGTCCCACCAAACGGCAAACCAGCTTCAATCGCGCCCTCCATCGTCTCCTACAAACGCAGCGTCGGCACAGACACAACCCTTCTCCCCGATGGCCCACAACCCACCAAACCGGGCCCGCCGTACCCATACGACACTGCCGCAGAACCGGGCAATCCGACCGTTGTGCCCTCAGCACTGCTCGCCCAGTTCCACTTCACGTTCCTGATCCGCCACCCGCGCGCCAGCATCCCGTCCTATTTCCGTTGCACCGTCCCGCCGCTCGACGCCGTGACCGGCTTCTACAACTTCATGCCGTCCGAAGCCGGCTACGACGAAGTCCGCCGCGTGTTCGACTACCTGCGCGAGATCGGGCAAGTCGGGCCGACGGTCGCCGAGTCCGCCACGAACGGGGACGTGGTCAGCGGCAGCGCCGCGAGCGGCGCCGAGAACGGGGGCGTCGAGATCTGCGTTATCGACGCGGACGATCTGCTGGATAACCCGACGGGGATCATCCAGGCGTACTGCAAGAGCGTCGGGATTGACTATTCGCCGCAGATGCTGAAGTGGGATAATGAGGAGGACCATCGGATTGCTAAGGAAGCGTTTGAGAAGTGGAAGGGGTTTCATGAGGATGCGATTGTTTCATCAGAGTTGAAGCCGAGGGCTCATGTAAGCACCCGGACCTATTTCGGATCTAGGTTTTTGGCGGTGCTAATGGGTGGACAGAAGAAAACCCCGAAGACAGACGAGCAGCTCTATGTGGAGTGGGCGGAGAAGTTTGGCGAAGAGGGCGCGAAGGTCATTAAGGAGACAGTGGAGGCGAATATCCCGGATTACGAGTACATGAAGAAATTTGCCATTAAGGTTTAGAAGCTTCTAGAGATACAATACACGCCCAAGAAGGCAGCTATGGCTTATTGTAGTTGTGGCTAGGAAAGCAGACGTAGAGCGCGAGGACACGAGCTGATGAGGTCATCACCAGGTTCTGGGAACCTAGTGAAATGTTGTTTGATTCCGCGAGTGTATTGATGCTGTTACTTTAATCGATTTGGGGAGGGCACGAAAGTAATCACGGCGGCTGTTTTGATTTTGTTTGCGATGTAGTTGTTCGACGAACTCAATAGCGGCGGCTAGGGTTATTGAGTGGTCAATAGCCCTGCACAAAGAAAAGCAGATAAATTTACTCCAAAACTTTCTAGTCCAACTTCTATCCTTCACTGAGCATTATATTTCTAAGCACGTGTGTCATACCCTAAGGATTAACAACGTCTGTGCTTTTTAGCTAGTATAACGTTAAGCCACGCATTTTAACTTTAGTGAATGAAGAAATGTTTGCCTTAGCCTTACTGCAAAGCCTAATGCGGATTCATTATCACGCGCCGCTAGCTTCAACCATAGAAATATAAATTTATTTCTTCCTAGCTATCCAAAATGACGGCCTATATACACTCAGCAACATGCTCCTTGGATTCTGAATGTAACCTGTTTCCGTTGTCCCTGTCTCATGTTTCTCCACCACAAATCCAAAATGCTCCACCAACTTCACTACCTCCTCATCTGTCAGCTCCACCGACCCAGGTTCCCCAATGCCCGCATCCTTCGTCTGAGCCTCACTCTTCGTTTCTCCATCACGACTGCCCGAACCTCGCGACCTATCAGCATGGTGCCACAGCAGCGGCCCAATATTAACCCATATCCCGCCCTTAACAAGACAATTCCTAACCGCCTCAACATACCTAATCACATTCGGAGCCGTATCAATAAAGAAGACTGTCACAACCGCCTGAAACGTTTCCTCCGTCTCCTTACTCCCATACAGTACGCAAAAATCCGCCGCCGTCATGCTCATGCGGTCAAACGCATGCACACTCACACCCTTCGACGCCTCCTCCAGCGCCTTGCCCGGATGCACGTCCGGGATTTTACACGTCGCGAACTGGTCCGCGCGGGAGCGGTGGTTCGAGCCGTGCAGCGCGAAGGGCGCGAGCGTGTACTCCCCCACGGCTCGCGTGTGGTTCAGCACTAGCGAGCTGGCGATCAGTGCGTGGTAGGATAGCTCGTTCCCTTCGGTCGCGAAGCCAGCGGCGCAGAGCTCGAAGACGAGGCGGCCGAGCCCCGCGCCGGGGACAAGAACTTTAACGCTGCTGCGGTCCTGCGAGGGGAACTCGGCGGTGAGAGCGGAGAGGACGGCGGAGAGGACGGCGGCACGCTCGGAGGCGCCTTCGGCGCTCCAGTCGCGGTAGAATTGGCTTATGCAGCTACGGGCTTTGTCGAGGTCGGCCGGAGTGGCTTTGATGCCTAGTTTGTCGAGGATGGTGGAGTAGATTTGCAGTTCGTCGCCGATCTTGGCGGCGTGGGGAGAGGATAGGATGGTGCGGTCGAGCTTTGGGGCGATAAAAGAGCGGAAGCCTACTTTGAAGATAGCTTCAGCGAGCTTGGCGTTTTGGTCTATGAGGTCGTCGAGCTGGGAGAGAGAGTCGAGGACGGAGAAGGGGGGTGAAGCAAGTAAGTTCCAGTGTTCCGATGGGAGGGAGTAGAAGGCCTGGCGGCGGGTGTGGGTTGCATTGTAGTGAGCCGCACGGCGGTATGACCTTGATAGTAGTAAGCTTTGGAATAAGACGTAAATTTTACAGAAATCAAGCTCATTTCCTAGATTTAATAATGGGCCGTTATGAGCATGGGTAAAAAGAGTAGAAAGTCGGTCGAACCAAATACGTTCATACAGCGAAATAAATCAAGACCTACCGGAAGGAATCCAAGACAGAAAGGAGGTGCTTCTGTTCTTCAGGATCCGCAAGAGGGTCATAGTCTCCATGCCACTCACCACCCTCAGCCATGTCGATACAAGGACACCACACTTCACAAATAATAATATAGCGTCTTATGAAGAGAACGAGATTTCAAGGTGGGGGTCAGCCGCGGATATTTCCAAGCTTTTCTGTTACGGCCTCTTGCTCAGTTTGCCTGCAAACATAGCGAGCAAGCAAAGGAAGAGAAGCTTCTACAGTTCTCCGGCTATGTAATCCGGCAGGAAGTATAGCTGTTGACGCCCCCGAAGATACTCACGGCATTTTCTGTGGAGCGAAACGTAAGGAAGAAGCTGAGTGAGCCCTTGAAGTGGTCCCACGCCACCGCCACATGCAAACCAGCCAAACTCAAACCCAGCTCCGCTCAACACCGAACTTCTATCCCAAATCCACAACAGACACTAACCCCAGTAAGCTCCCTTTCTCCCTCCTTCAACCATGGCTTCAGCCCTCCCAAACATATCTTCCCCGTCCCTCGCCGCCTCTAAATCCCTCGAACTCGCCTTTCCCCTCCCCCACGCCCCCCAAACCAGCACCCACCTCCACCTGACCAACCACCGCACCTCTCTCCTCGTCTTCCTTACCACCTCCTCCGCTGATGCCGCCATGACCGCTGCAGCCCTCGGTAGCTTCGTTTACGCCATGCCGAACGTAAGTTTTTCCTTTTACCTCCTACCCCAAAAAGTAAACCCTCAACTAACCTTTGCAGTGCACATCACCCTCGGCAGCCCCTCTCAGCACGCCGCTGTACACTCAATCCTCGACACTAGACTTTGCGACGCGGCTGGCGAAGGTGCTTGCACGGCGGGTGGGGAAACCGGTGTATGTGGGGAATTCGATGAGTTTTGCGAATGCAGGGATGGGCGGGACGGTCGAGGAGGAGATGGAGGGTTTTAAGCGGTGCGTGGAGGTGATCATTGGGGTTTTGGAGAGTGATGAGAAAGGGGAGAAGGGGGAGAGTGAATGAGGAGCGAGTGGAATGGAATTGAGATAACCATGAGTGGGACAATTCCATCTGAGGGTGATGGTGTGTTTGCGGTTGAGATGTTTTAAGTCGAAACTGCTGTGGCAGTTCAAGATTTAAGGCAATTTTGACAGATGTCATTGAAGGGCGCTGACAAAATTGCGACCACGGCAGTCATGTAAAATGATTAGCGGGGACAAGTCAACGAAGGGCACTACTAGCATGAACTGGACACCTCTACGGATGACCAAACGTTAAAGAGGCGCGAAAACTACTAGGAGACCAGAATATCTCATTGCCTAGCGGCCTACGAATACATTTACTCGTTAAAACCGGGAGCCAATCCACCAGCTTCAGCTGTCATCAGGAGACCTAGCCGCGGATATCGCAGGCCCAGCCTACTTCATTTGATTTAAACGCTCACTGGCACTATCCTTGGTCTCCTGGGAGACTCTCGGGTTGTTAATCGTAGCCTGGAGGCCTCCGGCACTATTGGTGGACACTTAGCAAAAGATATAGTTAATCGTAGAAGAACACCAACCCATTGCCTGTATTCTTGCCCTCCATGGAGTCACCTGAGCCAATGCTACCATCATTGAACTCCTGGCCGAGAACTTCGCGGGAGTGCTGCTTAGCCTCCTCTGAAGTGTGTGGGAGATATTAATAAAGAGACATACAGAAGAAATAGCCGGCATACTGAGGTAAGCCTTGTGGCCGCCCACGATGTTGCCTGGGTTAGACACTTTGGTTGGTGTTTAGGTAGTTAGTGGATTGGAATTTAAGAGTTTTGGAATGGAATGGAATTGAGGTATTCTGTGGATGAGTAGATGATAAGATAGTTTGAACTTTGATTGAGGTTGTATATATATTCGTTCTAGGTGCCAAGAGGTGAACATGGTGACGAAACAGTGTTCTTCGAGGCAGTCGATCGCAGACGCATCATCGTCCGAGTGAGAGAAAAACAAAGAATCGACCATACGTAAACGATCCTAGCGAAATCGTGCCATCGAGGTCAAATCCGAGTCAAGCAGTTCGATCGCAATGAAGATATTGGCCCATCAGGCATTTCCCAAATCAAAGGAACCCTAGGATCTCGCCGGAGAGGATGTGTGACCAAGAAAATCATGCGGTGGGTAAAGAGATCATGATATGAAGCTAACCAGTCCTAAATGCGTCAGTATGTCGATCCGATGCAGATCAGAAGAAGATGAGGAAGACTCTGTCTATTCAAACTATAAAGAAAAGAAACTATATATACACGAGGAAGGTATAGGCAACAAAAGGGGGGGTAGGCAGTATTAATAAAGAAGATTTACTAAAGAATAAGTTACCTAAGGGGAACCCAAGAGGATCAACTGCCAAGGTATTTAGAGCTATTTCCCTCTCCATTAGAGACAAACCCTTTTTAACCTCCTCCTATTTAAGTTTAAGAAGACCCTATTAAATAAGCTTCTACTTCTTTAAATAAACCTTTTATAACCCTTTTTAAGACGGACTAATTAAATATAAGCATTTGCACAAACCTTATAAATCCGGTTTTCCTTATCTAGGATTTAGTCCTTTTTAGCATAAAGTTAATAAATCTCCGCTAGGGCTCTAGAGAGTTTACTATTAAGGCAAGAGGCCTTAGATTAAATATAAGACCCTATAATAAATTAAATAAGGTACTAGATGCCTATAAAGAACAATAAGACGTATATACTTAGCGTTAGAGATAGATTAAACATTATAGGATAATTATATATTTAATTTATATACTTAGCGTAGGAGAAAAGGTTAGGCGCTAAGTGGAGTCGTAATTGCAATATACGCCAACCCCTTCTTAATATAGCGAGTATAGGAAGGCATAATCTCACCTAATAATAGTATTAATGCAACTATACGAGCGTAATAGATAGTGGAAGAAGTAGAACGCTACGGCGGCATAATAAGCTAATAAAAAGGTCACTAAATTAAAGATGGGAATGCCATACCTCTAATAGACGACTTAGAGATATAAAATATCTTTAAGGATAAAGATAAAGAGGAGAGGGATATTATTACGGACCTTATATTAGCAGTAGTACGGCTACTAAGAGAGAATATAAATGGACTAGTAGTATTAGCGCGAGAGGCGTTGGAACTGATTAAACTATAGGATAAGGAGTAACTAAGTTATAAAATAAGTCATAGAATATAATCTGTATAATTTATAGAATCTATAAAACCCATTACAAAGTAGATAGAGTAGATAAAGCGGATAGAGCAGTAACTTCCTTAGGAGTTACATTGTGTATTTAAAGGACTACAGTCCCTACCTAGATAGTTCTTCCCTTTATAGTAAATCTTAGAATATAATTAGAGTTAATCTATTAAGCAACCACTCCACTAGTTATGTTTATGTTATTAACTTCTTGTTTACCTATATACCTAGCCCATTAACAAGTCTACCGTAGTATTTCCTATAAGGCTTTATTATACTAGACGCAAGCTAGGAGAAAACTAGGTAGTACTTAAGAAACAAGTTAACGCGTATATATTTAGGGCATTAGGACAGAATAGTATCTTAAAATATAAGCTTTACTTCCGTACTTAAAGTAAAGGCCTAGCTTAGTACATTGCTCTTATTTAATAAACCCTAGTAGGGCGTACTTAAGGCTCTTAGTGTTAATATTTATAGCGTTAGGGTTCTTATAAGTCTTAGGCGACTTAGGGGTAGGATATTATGGCGTATATTTTGGGATAAGACGTAGTAAGTTATTATATAAGCTATTAATAATATTAGTATAGGTAGTAATAGTATCTGGTAGCTTAACTCCTATAAGAGATGGGTAGTAGATTACGTCGGTGACCGAGACAGTAGTAAGTCGGTGGTAAAGAAACCCGATTCAGTTCGACAAGTGTATGAAGAACAATTTTTTCGAAATGTCTTCAGAATTCAATCTTTTTCTTTTCCATCGACGCCAACTTGCCGATATTGACACTCATTTGCGGATATGCTTAACAAGAACAGCGCTTTTATCCTTTCACGATACTTTTCCTGCCACCATTGTGGTTTCGTGCATATTTTCGTACGACTTATAGTTTCGAGGTTTATATATGCTCATGCCAGTAATACCATGTTTGTCTTGTAGTATTAAGCACGCTATTCAGCTTCCTCGTAACCTAATTCACGTAGTAGCTGTGTTTGCCTAGACTCTCCTAAGATCAACCCAAAACTTTACAAATCTTTTCATTGCATCTCACTATGAATTCAATCAATTTTTAGTCTTCGGAAATTTGCACTCTGATGTTCTTGTCCTGAATTATTTCATATAGAGTAAAGAAGCCAGTCATATGCAGAAGGGTTTATAATAGATATTGGGTGAGAGTGGGCCATAAGTATAACGTATCAATAGAAGAGTAGGTAACCTCAAAGCTGGCGATAGAACAGAGAAAATCTACGTCCAGCGTATGGGTTTTCGCCTCTTAACAAACGTTGAATGCCCTTATACCAAGTCTCTGCTAGATTGCCCCCAGACGTAGAGTTGAAGAACTTGGTAGGTCTGCAGATTTCGCCATCATGCGAAAGTCTTCTGCAGTGCTTTTATCAATATTCGGTATCAGTATAAGGCCGTATTGATATTGATATTGAAAAGATATTGAATATTGGGTATATTGCAGTCTTGGCACGGTGTTTTAATTGAAAGTAGGCTCCACGCCCCTAGGCTCTGGTAGAGCTTCAAAATAACTACTCTCTCGCGACTGCTCTCTCACCACTATCGTCACCTTCGTGATCCTTGGCGTAATGTAGTAGATTTTGGCTGCTCTCTAGATTCTGCCAAGGCCTCTTGTGCCACATCCGTCGCCATAAGCCTCCCTAGTAGCCAGCTCTTCAAGCACTCCGTACGTTTAATATTAGTCCTCCCTAGGATCGCGGGCAAGCTGCCACGTAGAAGTAGCTAGCTGGCGCCTTTTACGAGGCGACTTTGGGGTAGTGTATTTAGTGCAGAGTCGCTCGACGCGTTATCGTCGCCGCCAGAGTGGGTAAACCGATCGGAGTTAGGCTCAGAAAGAGGATAGGATGTACCATCGTCCTAAATTACGTTGATAGATGAGGGAGGCATGGCGTTGATCAAAGGTAGAGTGTCCCCGGGGGGGGGGGGGGGGAGCTCTGGGAGGGTCAGACTTGCTGATAAGCAAGCAAGCAAGCAAAACACCCCTCTGCTTGCTTGATTGCCCGATTTGGAAGCCCTCTGCTTGCTTGCTTGCTTGTTAGCCTCAAAATCACGTCTGCTTGCTTGCTAATTGCTTGCCAAGACAATAGAATTTAAAGTTCTATAGAAAATCCGCTATGGCTTCGCCCAGTAGCAGTATATTGCCCACCAAGCTCCTCCACCAATCAATTGTAGTATAAGGTATAGGCTTGTTCGCGCGGCTCAGAGGCAGTTTATAAGGCAGACTTAGTAAAGGCAGCACGTATATTATAATCTTGGCGTGGTGTAGAGGATCGGGAGGTAGCAGAGAAAGGTATAGCAGCTATTCCTTTATTAGCTATTAGCTTTATATAAATTAATAGACTTACTGCCTTCTCTAGCGGCCTTTTTATAACCCATCTTCTTCCAAGAACGCGTGCATTATAGAGCAGCAATTATTATTAGCTGCAGCCTAGATCGACAAGGCTCTAGTAGATTACCAGCTTTACTAAATCCTTGCTTATAATCTAAGCTTATAGCTGGTATAGTTAGTATATTAAAGGCGAACTAGGCGAGGCGTGAAAACTTAATCTACATCTACCACCAGTACTTAATTGGATCCTAGGCCAACAGGTATTTCTTTAGTAGAGGATTAAGCAACTTCTACCGCGCGTACTCGTCCTTATAGACCATCTAGCTTGGTGTTAAGGCACCAGAGTAGGCGTTAATATAACTGTCACGGCCGGCGGAGGCTCACACGCGCTTTAAAGGCGGTGCCTCTGGTTCCGCTAATAAAGGTAGTAAACGATCTTTATACTAAAGCCAGAGAGTTTAGAAGGCAGTATCGCTGCTAATAATCCAATTAGGCCTGTCCCTCCACGCGTTCTGGTAGAAGCGTTTAAAATAAGGATATAGAAGGACTGCTGCGTAATATACTAGAGTATCATTAAGCTTGAGGTAGTAGTTATTCAGCTTTACCTAGGCCGCATTTAGATTAATTATAAAATAATCCTCTATGGCTTCCTGATTCGGATAGTCCTCTATTATAGCTTTAGCGACGTAATCCTTCTTTTCTTTAAAGACTCTAAGCAGCCAATTAAACGTAGGAATGACCTTTTAAATCGCGTCGTGTTTACTAGCCTTGCCTCTGCCTTCTACTAAGCTTGTGGCTTCTTTAAGAGGGCTAAGGATCTCTATATATTTATTAATAATTAACCAATCGTATACGTTCAAGCCGCCAACGGCGATATAGCGGCGAGGCTTGGGTACCTTCTTGCCTTTAGATCTAAGTAAGGCTGTTTCCTTTTTATACTTTATTATCTAGTACTAAGCAAACGAATTAAGAGGCGCTTGGAGTTCGATAGCTTGTTTAAAGGCAACATAGTAGCTATTCCAACGGGTCTTAACGGGCTTAATAAGCTGCTTAATTTAGAAGCCTTTCTGCGGAGGCATATTCTTATTAACTTAATATTGCTTAAATAGCTACATAAGCTAAGGCGTGTTAATTAAATTAATAAGGTTATAAAGTGTTCCGAGCAGTCCTTCCTTTCGCTACTGCTCTAGGAACTCTTTTTCTTCCAGTATATTTATATCCTCATTTTTAAAAGCTTCTTTATTCTTTGTCACGGAGCGAGCATAAGCGGTAATAATATATAGCGAAGTAGATATTATTAAGCTATGTATATAAACTGCGTAATAAAGTCAAGACGTTGCGTAAGAAAAAGAAAGTAGGAAATAGGGAAAAAAGGGTACATAACGTTCGCTTAGTTGCTAGGTTAACGGGTACTATGCTACGCACAGGCAGGGTAGAGCTTAGGTGGCGGTTCTGGTAGAACTTAGCAGAATTCGGCAGTTAAAGGTCCTTAAAGTTGCCAGTTAGCAACTCCAACAGTAAAGACAGCAGATTGCGGTGGAATACGGCAGATTGCTGTTAGATTGCTGCCTTATAGTCAGTCTCTAGTTATTCAGTCGGTAGAAATAGGTGGACGTGTATAAGGTATTACGGGGGTGTCCTATAATAGTACCCCTCCTTTAAACTCGAGCATCTGTAAGATAGGGCTATAGTAGTTCTAGGTAGAGTTTATAAAAGTCTTCTACAGCTTATATAAGTCCTATAGAGTTAGCAGGTTCCTATAAGGGTTTAGTAAAACCTCTCTATTTTATAAGGTATATATATTTGCGTTTCCGTTTGTTATACTTAATGTTATTAACTCTTTTAACGAGGTACTTATCCTCACCATCCACTTTAACTAGTGGGGGAGGGTCTTGGATCTGTCCAGGCAGGGCGTCTAATATAGGGGCGGCAGGGCAGAGGACTGACGTATAGAATACGGGGTAGATTTTAACCGTATTAGGGAGCTTTAGTTGGTAGGTATAAGGAAAGACAACTTTTTTAACCTTATAAGGGCCAGCGTTCTTCTAATTAAGTTTCTTAGTAGGTTGTTTTATATTTAGATTTCTTATATCTAGCCAGACGAAGTTACCAATTTAGTAGGCTGGTGCTAGGGTTTGGTTCTTATTTGCTACGGCTTTATAGACAGATTAAGCCCATATTATTTTATTAGTAAGAAACTCTTGTGATTCTTCTATCTTCTTTATAAATTTATTTGCTTCTACAACTTATAAGGCCTAATAAGCTGGGTAAGGAATATTACTAAAGGGTTTAAAACCCATTTATAAATACTGGCCGTAGTTAGCCAGAAACGGGGAGACCTTTATAGTTTCTAAGACGGAGTTATTTGCAGTAAACTTAATAAATACAAGCCAGTCCATCCAGTCGTCCTATAGATACGACGTGTATATCCAAATATATTGTTCTATTATAGCATTTACATGTTCCATTTAACCATCCATTTTTAGGTAGTATGCCGTAGATAACAGTACTTTAATGTAGAGTTGGGTAGTTAGTTCTTTCCAGAATATAGAGACAAACTAGCTGCCTCTATTAGAGATAATCGTTTTAGGGAGTCTGTAGAGTTTCTATATATAATCCAGGAACAGTTGGGCAACGGCAGGTATTAATATATTAGGATAGGCGATTAAGTGTCTTATTTTAGATAGTTAGTCTATAACTACTATAATGTTCGTATAGCCTTTACTTATAGGGAGTTTAACAACGAAGTTAATTAAGATATCCTTCCATCTTTAGTCCGGAATAGGTAGTGGCTTTAGAAAGCCGTTATATGTCTTATATAAAGCCTTAGCTTATTAGCAGGTATAGTAGCTAGAGATATACCTTTGTATTATATTATATATATTCGGCCAGTAGTACTTCTATTAGAGTAGTTCCAGGGTTTTTCTATAGCCTAGGTGGCTGGCTACTAGTAGGTCGTATACATGTTTAAGAAGCTTAAGCTTAAGTTTATTATAGTTAGGTATAACTAGGCGGTTCTAGTAGTATAAGCGGTCTCCGCGAGCTTTATATTTACTTAAAGAGATCTTTTTAGAGCGTCTAACGCCATCTTAAATTAGCTTAAGTGTCTCTTAGATAAACTTATTATTTAGGTATTTATTAATTATAATCTGTTCAACTAATTAATTAGTTATTTTAAGAATGTATACCATAAGGTCTTTAGCTAGGGGATTAAATAATTCGGGGCAAAGCAGGGTTTAATTGTGGTAGGCACGCGCTTCTTCCTATACTAGTATATCTTATAAACGTTAGGTTAGAGTATTAGGTTTTTAACCTTAAACGCCTAGGCGGTACGTAATTAAGAATTAGAAATAAGACAGATATTCTAACTAGCGGGCTTAATAATAACTTAGCTATTTCGTGGTTGTAAAATACTGTAGATTCTTATAGTTGCTAAGGACCTTAATTGGAAATCTGGCGCCTTCTAGTTTAGGTTGCCATTGTTTAAAATATCTAATAATGGCTAATAATTCCTTATTGTAGATCTTGTAGTTATATTTGGCTGGACTTAGTCGTTTTAAGAAGTATACTATAGGGTATAGTACTCCTTCCTTATTATACTAAGACAAAATGCCTCCAGTAATATAGTCAGATGAGTTAGCTTCTACAATACTCTTTTAGTTTGGGTTAAAGTGTTAGAGTATAGGTGCAGTAGTAAACATAACTTTTAGATAGGTAAAGGCCTTCTTACATTTCTTATTAAAGATAAAGGTTTTATCTTTTTAGGTTAAAGCTATAAGGGATAAGACCAAGGCAGAGAAGTTATTAATAAACTATTAGTAGAAGTTAGCAAATCCTATAAAGGCTCTTACGTCCTTAACGTTCTTAGGTTCTTACTAGTTTACAATTACTTTAATTTTCTTTAGGTCCATTTATATGCCGTCTATAGAAATAATAAGTCCAAGATATAGGACTTCTGTTTTATGGAATTCGCACTTATCTATATCCAATTATAGGCCAGCTCCACGTAAGGCTTTTAAGATAAGGTTAACGTGTTTCTTGTGTTTAGTTAGGTTATTACTATATACTAGAATATTGTTAATATAAGCAGTATAAAAAATGTCCAGGTAAGGTCGTAGGGTATTATTTATAAAGTGTTAGAACGAACTTGGGGTATTTATAAGGCCAAATGGCGTTATTAAGTATTTAAATAGTTTATACCTAGTACGGAATGCAGTGAGCCATTTATCTCCTTTTATGATATGGAGATGGTTAAATATGTGGATAAGGTTAAGTTTTGTATAGTAGCGAGCCTTACTTAATTGGTTTAGTGTCTCTTAAATTAATAGGAGCGGGTACCGATTCTTAATGGTAATAGCATTAAGAGCTTAGTAGTCTATATAGAAGCGCAGACCGCTGCCAGGTTTCTTAACAAAGATTACAGGTATAGCTATAGGCGAAGAGCTTACTCTAATAAATCCTTTACTTAGGTGTTTGTCTAAGTACTTCTATAGTACTTGGAGTTTATTTTGGGACATTCCGTATAGGGGTCTAAATCCTAGCTGTTTTCCTTCTTTGAGTATAATCTTGTGGTTATATAGTTGGTGCTCTGCTAACTTATCAGCTTCCTTTTATAAAAATACTTCTAGATGCTTATAATGGCATACTAGTACTTTTGTGGCAGGGTTAGTGTGCTTCTTTAGTGCTAGGGCCTTTTTAATATCGGCTATTATAACAGCGAAGATTGTATATTTAGGTTTCCTAGCGAGTTATGCTAACAGGGTAGCTCCAATTATATAGATATCTATAAAAAGGGGGGTGAGTTGCTAGCTAGTAACTTCTTTTTAATTATCTACTGTTTCTTATTTAACTTTAGGTTTAGTGTTAGGTATAGAGTTAGTATTAGATTTAGGTTTGGGTTCTTTAAGTATCCTTTTTATGGTAGAATACTAGTTCTTCTGGTACTTTTATATATTAAGCTTAAGTTTAGGCTTCTGCTTGGTTTGGGGTGGTATAGTAGTTAGGGTTGATTTATATGGTTCGGTATGATTTTCGGGTTCTTAGTGGAATTAGGTAGACTTTTTAGACTAATAGATCCTAGTGGATTTTTTAGATTTTGGTTTAGGGTCTAAGTAGCGAGTTATAAAGCACTTCTGCTTGCAATAGGAGGTGGTAAATAGAAGCTTAAGGTTGTCCTAATTAATGGTTACCTTATATAGCTTTATTTAAGGTTGTCTAAGTATTATTAAGTAACCTAAGGTGGTAATAAAAAGCCTAATCAGTTCTTTATGGTTTAGGTATTAGAGTCTTAGGAATACTATATAGGTAATATAGCCTAAGATAGTGCGTTTACTATTAAATCCAAATACGTTAATATGCCGGTTAAGGGGGGTTAGGGTAAAACTATTATTTTATATAAAGATCTTATTAATAAATCCTATACTACTAGCTCCTGTGTTAATTAGGACTTGAGTATTAGCCTATTAATTATTCTACTAAAGATAATAGTTAATAGTTATACTGCAATTCTAAGAGTTAGAATTCGTGATATCTAGAGCATTTAATAAGATCCTAAGGTAGCGCCATCCTAGAGAGTGACTTAGCTCCAAGACCTTCCTTTTAGAGGCGACCGGGGTGGGGTTCCTATAGAATATTAGCTATAACTTCGTCCTTATGAGTGGTGCTTACTAGATATGGGGCTGGAGCCATATAAAGATTAGGGACGGTGACTGGAGGATTAGTGCGGTAAACGGTTGCTAGTGTTAGCCGTTTATAAATCGTGTTAGGGTATAGGAATAGAGCAGTATCTTAAAATATAAGCCTTGCTTCCGCATTTAAAGCAAAGGCCTAGCTTAATATGTTATTCTTATTTAGGGGACCCTAGTGGGGTATACTCTAGGGTTCCAGAGTTAATATCTATAGCGTTAAGGTGCTTAGGCTAAGATAATAACTTAGTAGTTATTTACGGAGCTGTTGTATTATATTAAGGAGTGGACTTCGGTGTCAGGCGTAGTATATTATTGTATTATTTATTAATAACGTTTACACAGGCGTTAAGGGCTCCTAGTAGGTCTATACCTATTAGGGAGGTTTTTAGTTTAGGACTTAGGGATTTAATAAGGCTATTAACTAGTGTGGAGTTGTTCCAGCCTGTTTTCTTTATATAACGGTTAAATTTGGAGAAGTATACTAGAAAGCTTTTTATTCCTTAAGTTATATAGTTTATCTTTCTCTAAGTAGTGGCTTAGCGGTTCGGGTTACCGTATATAGCTTTAAAAAGTACAACTAGACTTTATACTAAATTTGGTTAAAGGGGTTTAATAAGGTTAGCTATATCTCCTCCTAGTTAACTTAGGGCGTAGCAGAGTTAGTTAGCTTTAGTTAGGTAGTAGTTAGCATTACTAGTTAGCTTATTTTTAAGCTAGCTTAGAAATAATTGGAGTTCTTATTATTTACTAGTAAATATCGGAGGGTCTAGTAGTTATTCGGATTATTATAGTACGGTAGTTGGTTTGGGGTGAATAGCTACTATAGGTTTAGGACTCTTGTTTCGCGTATTTGTCTCTAGAGAGGGCGTTCGGTCTTAGGGCCCTAGTGTAGGCATTTTAAGGGTGCGGACTTCTTCTTAAAGGTCCTTAATTATTTATAGGTGTTATGCTTCTTATTTGGCTTATTATTAAGTTAAAGTGGCTTAGTTCTATGCGAGGGCGTCTATAAAGGACTTCTATATCTCTGCCAATTGTTCTTGGAGTGCGGATATAATGCTAGCGGCTGTTATAGGGGCTTTGGGGTCGTTCTGCATTTTAGAGGGGGTATATAAGGTTAACGCAACGTAGTGTTATAGAGCGAGCATAAGCGGTAATAATATATAGCGAAGTAGATATTATTAAGCTATATATATAAACTGCGTGATAAAGTTAAGACGTTACGTAAGGAAAAGGAAGTAGGAAATAGGGGAAAAAGGGTATATAACGTTCACTTGGTTGCTAGGTTAACGGGTACTGTGCTACGCACGGGCAGGGTAGAGCTTAGGTGGCGGTTCTGGTAGAACTTGGCAGAATTCGGCAGTTAGAGGTCCTTAAAGTTGCCAGTTGGCAACTCCGACAGTAGAGACGGCAGATTGCGGCGGAATACGGCAGATTGCTGTCAGATTGCCGTCTCGTGGTCGGTCTCCGGTTGTTCAGTCGGTGGAAACAGGTGGACGTGTGTAAGGTGTCACGGGGGTGTCCCGTGACATTCTTACTGAACATAAGCTGCTGAGCAACTAGATTTAGGATATGGCAAGCGCAGCAGGCACGCCTATAGGCCTTATTAAAGCTAAATTTAACTGCCAGATAATCTAAACAAGTATCATTTATATGGGCGTTATTAGTAATAAAGTAGCCAAGCCACTCCTTTATAATCTTAAACGTATTAAGGACATTGCTAATAACTTCCACGTAGTTAATTCCTGAGTGCTGGCCGAGCTGCGTAGGTAGAGCAAGCATGTAGTCCACTACACGACCTTCCTCGTTAAGGTGATGTACATATACGCCAGTAAGAGCAAGCTTGCCATTAGGGGTCTGCCAGCCATTAAAGGATATATATAGGAGTGATCTAGAGGCAGCGAGAGTCTTGGTAATAGAGGGGAGGTACGCTTTATAGTTGGCTAGTACGTAGTCTGCTACCGCTTAATGATTAAGCCAGAGTACGCGCTTAGCCTTAGGATTTGCAATTTATATTATATGGCGGAAAGATAAGGTTTTAAACTCTTATAGTAAGTAGTTGTTTTTAGTAAGCTAATTAATAGCTGATTGCTTAAATATAGATGTATTAAAGCCGCCAATGATCACGTTAGCAGCTTCTTAAGAGATGTATTAGCCTAAAGCCTAAAGTTGCTTAAGAACGGTGTGCCCGCGCTTTTTTAATTCAGATATAATCTCTCTATTTTTATTATATCTATGGCCAGGAGTATTTTTAGCAAGATGCGTTTGAGCAGCAGTATTAGCATTTAATATATTATAACAACCAGGACCTCCACAGTTAAGAATTTTATATTAGTGGCAGTACTTGCAGATAAAGATAATTTGCTCCAGCTTTACACGACTTTATGTAACAGTGCAAGTGTGGGGATTGAATGAGCAACTTTATTGTAAATCTATGGAAATCAAGTGAACTAAATACATGAAAGTAGACCCCGAACTCCGAAGTCTATGACTCAATATTGACCACATCCGAGACATACAAGGGTAGCGTCGATCATGTCTCGGAGCCTCTTAGGTGACGATCTTGTGTCTCAGCGTAGTGCTGGTGAACTGTTACACTTTAGCACCTGTACCTATATTTATAAATAAAGCTAGGCGTCCGCTTTAAGCTATAATAGGGGTTTTAAAGATCCGGAAGTCGTTTCTAGTTAATGCCATTGTAATTATTAACATTATCGTCGTCTACAAGCTCGGCTTCTGACAATAAGATTATAGGGGCTAAGGGGTTTTCTGCGGCTATCGCGCTCACATTCGCGTTAGTAGGGTCCTGTGCCATAGTGGTAGCAGTGGCTAAGTAGGTTCTATTAAATTAGTGGAGTTAGTGGCGGATAGGGATAGAAAGGTATTCATTGTTTACTATAAGCTGCGCGAGACTTTTGGTTGGCACAGAAAAACGTTTTAAATAGGCTTAGCGGTTGCCCAAAAGGGCATGTTTACACTATTTGCATTGCCTCGGCCACTCTGAAAACACCAAAGGTCTATCACCAACTACCGCTACTACTAAATTAACTATATACAAGCAATAAACAAGCAAGCAAGCAAGCAAACCCCCCCTTTGCTTGCTTGATTGCCCAAAATAAGGCCTCTTGCTTGCTTGCTTGCTTATCAGCAAGTCTGGGGAGGGTGCGAAATTGACGACCTTGAGCTTGTTAACTTGCAAGATCTAATTTAATGTTTGGCAATTTTTACTTTCTATGGGTTTACCTAACAAATTTAAAATGCGCACGTATTATAAGGAGGTCCGAGAGTCATTTACTGATACATCTACCTTATTTTTACCACCTCAACTCTAAAAATATTCAATATTCAATACTGAATAATCAATACTGAATATTGATAAAAGCACTGGTCTTCTGCCTTCACCACCCTCCTAACCAATCTATTACACCACATTAATTCCTTCAAAACATAGCCTCAAGATGAAATAAAGTGTTCTAAATATATCCGCGCATCCAACCCGCAAACCTTATTGTCACAGCCGAATAGGGTTTTGCTGATTTCTTTATCAAACGACTGTTACGATAAACTGAACCACCTGGCATTAGTAAATGGCTATGAACTCAGGGGGACTTCTTTACCCCAAGAAAACCTTGTTTGGCTGTTGTTCTCAAGCACTCGTCTTGTTCATATTCTTATAAAGCCCGAGAATTTCCTCTTAGAGGGTTCTCAAAGACGTAAAGTTTCTTTACGGATCCAACAGCTCGCTTCAGACGGAAATTCGGATCTATGTGATCGAATCTAACCGTTCCTACATATCGACAACAAGGACATGCCTTCGAGCTGCCCTTGTGTTTATCCATGTCACTCGGGATGTATATATCCTTTTTGGCTTTCCAGGGATTCCGTGGGAGATCGAGAACTTTTAGGGAATGTTCCCTCTGTGCTTAAAGAGAAGTCAGAACTAATTAACCACTTCCAAAAGCCGTAAAACTTACCATCTACTTCTTCCCGATTTTCGAGGTAAACGCTATCATCTGACCGTATCAAGACAACAACTTGTCTGGCCCTTGGCCATGTGTTTTGTCTTCGTGGACGGTGGAACCCGGCTGGGACCTCTGTTTGGCGATCTTCACCCATCGACGGAGCTTGTGTAGCTGTTTGTACGGTCGATTGGGGGCGTCTTTCTGATAATGTAGACATTGCACGGTATTTGAAGTGCGGTTCTCGTACAGGTGAATATGTTTAGTTAATTTTTCAGGACTGCGCCCTCCTTTTGGAGCGTAGTCTTCTTGGCTGCTATCACCGTATATGGACCTTCACAACTATCGGATTATGATTTTGGACTAGCTGAAGACTAGTTTAAGTCTTGGGAGATTCGAATCCAGAGAGGCCGACCCCTTGAAAAAAGGAGATATTCAGTAACGAAGATATGATGGTTTCAGTCCCTACACAGATTGATAGTTGATTTAACCACTCAGGTTTGCGATCTTTCGTGGAAGTCCTCTATTTTTGGATGGTGTGACCAAAATCTGGGGATAGGCGTTGAGAGTCACGTGACATAACGAGGAAAGATATTTTGAAATCTCGCAACATTACCTGAACGGGCCCCGATATAAAATGAAAAACTGTGGCCACCTCGTGCATATTCATCTACACCGTAATTCCATTCGGTGGAGGCTGTGCAGAGCAAGTCTCTCGTTGGCTTGATTGCCTAGATGGCTTGAAAAGCTGGAACGCCAGCTGCTCATTGCGCCGAATGACATGGATGCTTTGAATGCATGTGCCATGCCGTGCGTCATCATCCTGGACATGCGGCCCGCCTGTCGTGTTATGCGTGCATCCTGATCCCGCTGTCGTGGTACCTCCATTGGCAACCTCGCTATCTATTTCCTTTTCAGCTGCCGCCGTGTCTCAAAGCCTTTCTCAACTCCGGTCACCGTTCGCGCCCCTTTCTGCGAACTGCACGCTTCAGTATCAAATACTGGCTAGTTACAAACGCCCAATTTTCCGTTGCCCTGCCCGTTCGGCTTTCCTACATCTTGCGGGCTGATTTTCTGCGCCTTGTCCCTCTGAACCGCCACAATAATGAAGGGCGAGAGCTTTTCTGGGCCTCAGGCCTCTCAGCTCTGGTGGAGAATTAAGCCTTGCGGCTCATCCTGTTCTTCATTCTGCAAGCGCTGTCCCGTCCTATTTGCAAGGCTATTATAAAAGGATCGTGGCACCAACTGGGTAGGCTGGCCTGGTTGAGTTGCACCACACGTGGCGGCTTGTGTACTAGCATTGTTACTGGAATTATGGCCGCCCAGCTATTGCCTGAGCTAACTCACACTCCGGCTCTTTCTCCGGATGGCTCAGATCTTCGTAACAATGCAGATGGGAGGAATGAAGATGAAGCTATCACGCCGATATCACGGATCACTGGCAGCGAGCTAGGTTTGATCTATGACTCCCTGCTGTTTCAGGATACTGAGATCTAAAGCAGATGAGCAGGATGATCCGAACAGTCTTCCTTTACCTTTTTGCACCAGGGCTGACTGTTCTGACTCTGATCCAAACAGCCCCTGGTCACGCAAGATAATACTTACTCTAGGTGAGTCAGACAAATTACGGGAATGGCCCTTCTAACAGGAGTGAAGATGGTGGCGGAATTAAAGGCTATTCTTCCCTGCTGGTGCTGAAGCGAATTATGTTTCTCGTGGAGCAGATCGAACTTGGACGTAGACCACTATGGACAAAGGTATGTATAGTATACTGTGATAAGGACTACTCCCTAACAAATCTTCATTCAGCTTCACGGCGCTGGTGAAAATGGCACTTGCGTTCCTAATGAGAGTAGCGCAGACTATCCGTGGTACACCCCACTAGGCACAAACAGTGAACCGGTCACTATTGTGGATGAGGAAACCCCCGAGGCCGTTGCAGCTAGTGTCGACGACACATTTGAGCATTCTGCGACTCAGTTCAAGCCACATCATTACTTTGACTACATTGCAGGAACGAGTACAGGAGGGTAAGACTAAGTTTTTAAATTCCGATGACCAAAGCCTCTGACTCGTCTCTGCAGGCTAAGTGCGACTATGTTGGCACGAATGGAGATGACAATTGACCAGGCAATAGCTCAATATGACGTGGTCGGGGACACAGTTTTCGGAAAGCCTCGATTTTTGCATTCGACTATCGCAGCCACGAATTATCTCCAACCCAAATACCCCTCTAGGCGCATGGTCAAGGCAATCCAACGTGTCACTAAAACCGGATTGGCTGAGGAAATGCGCCAATGGAAAAGTTCTCCCCAAAACGTTCCCTTTGAAAGTAACCCGCGACGTTGCAGAACGTGAGCTCATTCTATGTCTCCCTACTTTATAGCACTACTAATGACTATGGATGTTGACTTAGAATTGCGGTAGCTCATGGGCCAGCTGTTGACTCTGCAATTGTACATGCATACCTATTCCGCAGCTACGATCACCTTCATCCTTCACCTCTCTCGTCCCTTAAATATAACGAAAAACATCGCAACCCTGGACGGGCACATAGAGATCCCATCTGGCAAGTTGCAAGGGCAACCTCTGCTGCGCCGGGGTATTTCTCCTCAATATCATTTGGGGATCGAACATTTCGTGATGGTGGGATGGTAGCAAATAATCCGTCGAAGCTGGCTTTAGATGAAGTGTGGCAGATGCATGAACAACGGCCAAGACTGCTACTCTCGATTGGAACCGGCGCGCCTGAAGATTCGATTGCGGAGCAAGCCGAGCTCAATCAGCGGAGAGTCAGCTACATCAAAGACTGGTTCCACATTATTGACTTGTTGAAAACACTGGCCACACAGTCGGAAAGAACCCATCAAGACCTCGAATCAGAGCTCGACAAACTGGATTCTGAGCCCAAAGTGCAATACTTCAGGTTCAACGTTGAAGGGGGCATGAGGGAGGTCGTCCTTGATCAATGGGAGCCCAGAAAAGGTGGGAAAGTAACAAAAGATAAGATGTTGAGTCTTGCAAAGCAGTATTTGAGCCAGCAGGATGTCAATGAAAGGATGCTTGAGTGTGCAAGAGAATTAGTCCAAGTACGCCGTCGAAGAGCAGAAACAGACAGGTGGGAACAGTTTGCGCGAGAATTCGTCTATTACTGTACTGAGGACACATGCAAGAAGATCTCCCGGACTTTCGAAACTCGCGAAGGTCTCCGCCAGCACTCTTATGACGCCCACTCCTTTGTTTGGGACGTTAGAGTACGGAATCATATAGACTTAAAGCACGCCTGCTTCTGGGACCAATGTCAGCATCATGGTGTTAGTGTATTTCAGAGGAGGAGAGAATATTTAGCACACCTTCACGAGCATCACAAGATCGGGGATCCGCGTTTCCAGACAAGGCGCGAGCTCGAGAGATGGCTCGACAAGGGACGGAGGGACGAGACGGCGGCCCTCGACTTCGTTAAACCTAACCGCGAACGAACGAGGACCCTTCCAGGTCCTTCGACTCGGATCAACAGCACCACGGTAGAATAGCTATGCTAGTGGCCAGAAGCCAGCACGACGGTTGCCCAAGAGGGGGGGGGGGCAGGGCTGAATCTACGTGGTGAAAATTTGCTCCACAGCTAGCACATTCAGGCAAGGCATTGCATTGAAGCCTAGTGTAAGGATGCTCTGATTCGCCAAGCCGTGCTCATTCGCACACAATCCTCAAGATCTTGTCCATGGTTCTTTAGCTACAGCATCGACGAAGGAATTGCATCATTGAGCTTGTAGACATGACAGGGCTCCGGGTAGAAGTCCAACCCTATCTAGTTGCCGATTAGGCCAGTAAGAAAAAACTGACTAATATTCGGGTGATAGTGGTTGAATCTACTATCTTCCCACTACCTCATACGCCGATTCCAAGTGTCTCAGCCGCTCATGCAGATGGGATAGGAAACCCCAGCGCGTTGGGTTTGCTTTCTATCAATGAAGAATCGTACTTGTTCTAGCTTAATGTATATATCGCACTAATTTCGAGCCTGTCGCTCATAATATATTTAATGTATTTGATAGTGTCGGCCTGGCGTCGATCAGTGCCATATCAAGCTTAGATCAGGGGGTCTTGACCCACCCATTTTCGTGTATTTAATAAGGCTCCACAGCCTCTTGCAATAGACCAGAGTTCTCATCCTTGATCGTCCTGTTCGACGTATTGCCACAACGTAATCACTCCAAAAATATATTCTTACCGAAGCTATGCTTCAAGCTACGTTTCCAGCTAATTCTCGAAAATTCTTCCTATTAAGACTTATCTACTCATAACTTTGCCTAAGCCCTTTTTTTTTGGTAAGGACACGTATGTGACTGGAAATTTCTAACGGCTTACAATTTTGTTTTGTCGCTAACCTATGGCTTTACGCATATATTCTCTGGCCACACAAGTTCTTTAATAGCATTTTTTTGAATCATCAATCATTTTCTTATCACACCTCTGCTTATAGCCTTTATATTTTTCGCAAAAACCACACATTGTTATGAGGTAATCCAAATCCTTAGAGTTATATATCTATTCCTTTCGCTTATAAGTCATGCATAATTTAATTAGCTTTCAATACCGTCTATATATTCAAGCTTCAGAAGATCCTTATATAACCATTATTTTAGAATTAATTACTTAAGGATTAATTTAAACTACCATATAGCCTAATTTCTCAGGGAGAGCGCCTTTTCGAACGTAGCTTAGTCCAGAAGCTACTGACAGTCACTCTATATATACACGTCCTCATTAAATCTAGATTACCTCATTTAGTAGAAAGTGTTTATCTGCTAATGAGGGTCCCCGCAGATGTATAAGAATCTAGATTTAATCTACATCACGGCCGAAGTGGTGGTTTGCGGCTCTGGCACAATTTGCATCCAGTTTAAAGCAACTGTTTCCCTACCAAGATATACTTCCGCTCAGTAATGTAGCCTCCGTACTCAGAAAGCGCCTGTCTAAGTAAAATAACGTAAGTGACTGTGCTGGATGGACTAGAGATGGCGTGAGAAGGGGCCCATTTAAGCCGAGGCACTGTCCGGGCCATTCTATGCAAAAGCCGGTGAGCTTGAAACCCATTTCCTGTATGGCTCTCAATTCCTTAAGCTTTCCTTCGAACTTAGTGAGTCCGTCAAAGGGATCGAAGGCAGTGATCTTTTTGGACTGGGTTAAAGTTAGAGTGGATTGCTAGCCTTAATAGGCAAGCATTAGTCCTGTTTAGGGATGAGCTAAACTACAAGTAATTTGGACTCAAATCCACTCCACTCTAGTCCAAAAAGGTCACTGCGGGTGAAGCTGGTCGTGCACCGAGCTATACGAGGCCTCATTTCACCTCGCCACGCTAAAAACTCGCTGAATCTCGCTTAATTTAACCCACTACTAAAAAAGTTCACCTTACCTGTTATAACTCTAGCCTTTATAACCACTTTATAACGAATTTTAAATTAACGCGTATATTTAAAATATATCTATTTAAATATTCTTATAAAGCTAATCTAAAGAACGTTAGCCTTATAGCTGTTTTAGATAGTTAATAGCCTATCTTTTTGTAACGGGACTAGCCTAGTTATAGTAGAAATGTCTTGGTAAAACACTTGACAGATAAATTCCAATGCTTTAATTAAATTCTGCCAACTTAACCAAATTCCACTGAATTCCACTAATATAATGGAATTTAGTTAAAACCTGTTAAAACCCGCATATGTTTATGCCTATGCGTCTAGTGCTAAGACACTTAAATATTAGTTATAAGCTTCCTATATTCCTTTCTCTTCTTTATATAATATCTTGTTCTCTATAAGAGCTATATACCCTTAGATTTAGATAGAATTTATATTATTCCTTTAAATCTTCCCTAAAGCCTCTTCGCGCCCTTATATGTCACGTGTCTATATATCACTTGGCAAGCAGACTCTGCATCTATGCTGTAATAACAACAACATCTCTCTCGCATTGTAGTATTAGGGCTTTTCGCTTTAATATTATGCTCATTCGATAGGGATTTTGTTGTTCATTTATTTTAGAGCACTGTAGAGGTCGTGCTTAATGGCGTACCTCGCTGGCGCGATAAAATGTCTTATGGCTGGCCTCCCTACTCCGTTACACACGTTCCTAACGATTAAGATTATAGGTTTCGAGTCCCTCCCTTCCTTCCTATACTGCTAGCTAGGCTTTCTATTGCTTGATTATACCTTGGTTATTAAAATACAGCTAGAACCTATACTGAGTCCCTCTCTACCGGAACACCTAGAATTAACCACTTAGTTAGAGCCCTACTACGGATGATATAGATCTGTTACTTCTATATACTTCCTTCCGGATAGAGACGTCTTCCTCCGCGATATATATATATATTAGTTAAGTCTCTTCTACTATCGTTGGTCGTAAATAGCGAGTTACCAGCGAAAATAGGCGGGTTTTCTATGGCTAGAAAGACAAGTTGGATGGATACTTCTTTATACAGTTAGGTCTGAGAGTAGTCTTTCCTACAGATTTTTTCCTATACGTTTTAAACAGGTTTTATATTAACGCTCCGGTCTTAAAATCTGCTTACAGCTCTATCTGCTTGCAGCTCTCTTTATTAGCTTATAGTAGGCACGCCGAGTTAGGGGATATTGCAAAGCCTCTATATTGCCTTAGGTGAATAGACACGCGACTGTCTCCTTGCTGGAGCAGGTACTGGGCTATAGTTACTATTAAGGTATCCTTCTCGCGGCCTACATCCCCCTATGGCAGACAACTCTATCTCTTCTTTTTTGGTGGGGCAGGCGCTTTACCCCACTTTGTAATACTTGCTACGCTTACTAGTGGGCCTCTGGGCGCTTAATAAGCGATTCTCCGCATATTAAACGCCTGGTAGCCTGCACCCCCATTAAGAAGAGTGCCTTTTCTCTTTCTACTGATACTGATGCGTGCCAATAAGAGATAGATATCACGTGTCTATATATCACTTGGCAAGCAGACTCTGCATCTATACTATAATAACAACAACATCTCTCTCGCATTGTAGTATTAGGGCTTTTCGCTTTCCCACCTACCATCCCCTAGATAGCATTAATCTATTTACAGCCCTTTTAGGCTTGCGGCTGGGCCTCTGGGCGCTTAATAAGCGATTCTCCGCATATTAAACGCCTGGTAGCCTACACCCCCATTAAGAAGAGTGCCTTTTCTCTTTTTACTAATACTGATGCGTGCCAATGAGAGATAGACTATATTATATTAAAATAACTACTATTAAAATAGCAAATAAACCTAAATCCCTTTTAATAACTATAAGTATTATATCCCTAGTTAGGGAATAGTTAACCATAATATAACAATCCTTTATAGATGCCTTAGCTTAGTAGCGGGCTATACTAGAAGCTCAGTATTAGTAATTAATAGAAGCACTCTATAAAGAACTCCATAACATTAAGGCACTTTTATTAGAGACCCTAATATAAATACCTATAAATAAGGTTAAAATAACTATATCTAAACCTAGCCTTTTAAACGCGAACTTTAAACTAGTAACTTAACCCATATCTATAATAAATTTAATACCTATTATAAAATCTAAAAAGCTTCCTAACCCTCTAATATTTAATAGAAATTAAAATAACCTATACCCCTTTATAACTAAGCTCTGTCTTAAACTTTTAATAAACTATAACTAATACCCTAATAAAGCTAGCAAGGTTAGCTATAGAATATCTTATCTAAGTAAAGACGCTACATAAACTATAGATCCATTCTTTTATAATAGCACCTTTATTAATTTTAAAACCTTTATCTCTCTGCTAGAATAAATATATAATAACACTAGCTAAGAATATATAGCTATTACTAAGCTTAAAAACCTATAATAATGGAACCAAGACTTTACCAGCTTCTTTTTGGAATTTTTAGGCCTTATTAATAAACTAGATTGGAATAAAGCTGCTAGAGTTACTACCCTTTAATAAGCTATTTTGGATAAAATTAAAGCCTAGTTAGTTGGTAGGGAACTACTAAAAAACCTATCTAAATTTACTATAATATGTTAATAAATTAATAAGGACCTTTAATATAATAAATAAACTTATTCTCTAAAGTTAACTATACCTTATATTTAAAACACTATAAAACTAGTATATACCCTAAAGCGCGATCTATCTCTAAAACCTAAAAGCCCTATATATACCCCTATAGACCTTAATACCGCTTAATCCTATATACCCTTAGGAACTAATAAATAAAGAACTTAAGCCATAAATAGAGAATACTTTAGATATGGTAAAAAAGGATATATTTAAAAGAATTGCTAAACTTATCCCTTTAAAAAGGTCCGCCATAGTTCCTCCCATTCCTTAGTCGTACTTATTCCTTAAATTATACCCACTCTATAAATCGTACTTAGACACCATAAAGCATCTTGCCTTTAGTTAACTTAGAAAACAAATTATCCTAAGGCTAAGTTACGCCTTAAGATAAAAAGTAGAAGAGTATAAGTGTCTAGGCTCTTCTAGCGCTAATATATAACATAATTCCCTTAATATACTTAGCAAAAATTAAATACTTAAAAAATAGAAGGAAGTATAAATCTTTATAAATAGCGGAGCCACTAATATAGGCTTTATTAATATAAACTATGCAAAAACTTAACACCTAAATTTAAAGAAACTTAATAAGCCCTAAGGCCTATAAGGCTTTAATGGTAAACCTTTAATATATAGCAAACTAACGTATTACGCTCTTATAAAATTGTAAATAGGTAAACACCTTAAATATATTTCCCTATTTATAACACCCTTAAAGCACTATAAGATAATACTTAGATATAAATAGCTAAAATAATATAACCCTTTAATTAGCTAGGTTAAAAAACACTAAAGTTCCATATAACCTATTATTAAAGTTATTACTTAAAAAACCATTTACCCTATAAATATGCACACAACTATTTAAATTTAATATAATATAAATTACCCTTACTATAAACCTTAAGCTAATATAATAAATCTATAACTGCTAATTATGGTAAAAAATATAAAGATATTACATTAAAACCTCTTAAAATTTATATAATATAGGCCGCGCCTTTTATCTTATTAGTAAAAAGATAAAATTATAAAATCTTTACTATAACTATAGAAGATATTAAGAAAGCACTAGCACTAAAATAATATCCTAATCCTTAACCTCTTATACCTAAAGAGTACTATAACCTAATTAATAAGTTTAAAAAACAATTTATAGACTAACTAGCCCTATACTAAAAGAAATATAATTTTAAGATAGAACTTAAGCTTAGTATAACACTAAAGTTTAGTCTACTATATAGTATATTATAAGAAGAACTGCTTATAATATAATAATACCTTAATAAGCATCTAGAAAAAGGATTTATTTACCCTAGTTAATCTCTATTTGCCTTATCTATACTATTTATTAAAAAGCTAGGAGGAGGCTTAAGATTCTATATTAATTATTAAGCTCTAAACGCAATTATAATTTAAAACTGATATCCAATTCCTTTAATTTAAGAGACGTTTAACTATTTAGTAAAGGTATAGTACTTTATAAAGTTTAATATAGTTACTATCTTTAATAAAATCTATATATATAAAGGAGATAAGAAGTATATAGCTTTTTATATATAATAGGGACTCTTTAAATACCTAATAATGCTATTTAGCATAAAGAATGGTCCTAGTATGTTTTAGTAATATATTAATAATACGCTTTATAAATTCCTTAATATATTTATTACCGCGTATATTAACAATATTTTAATTTACTTATCCTTACTTTTTAAACATTAGAAATATATTAAAATAGTCCTTAAACGCTTATAAGATATAGGCTTATAATACAATATTAAGAAATATAAGTTCTACACATCTAAGGTTATTGTTGGTCACACAGGGTGACTCACCAATAACAACTACTCGAGTAGGTTACAGTGATGTTGGTTAATAGCTTCATTTTATTGGAATGAGGAAGGGCGAGGAGCTTAAAACTCCTCGCCACGCTAGTGCCGCGGCGTTACGTAACGACCGCTTGCCTAATTCCCGACACTAGCAACTCTTCTTTTGTGGTTGCCATCTATATACAAATACTGCTTGATTAGCGTAACAAATATTAATCCTTCTTACTTACTATTGCTACTGCAATATAAGTCTCGCTGTCCTAAAATTTGCCTCTTAGCATGTGGTGCTTTCTTACTTGGAGTCACGGGTGGATATCGTGTTAGGGCCGCTAAGGCGCTAATTATAAGCGAGCTAATAGCGATTTTCCGTACTAGGTATAGAAAATCCTAATTGGCTAGTTAAAATCAGGGTCTGTAGAGCGTTATATTCTTACTTCCTTTTAACCCAACCTTTAACCCGTATATATAGAGTATTTGTATTAACGAATGTTTCTAGAGCCTTGTTTAGGTTTGCCTTCGTTATTATATCTGCCGGGTTATCTTGGCCATTAATCTATTAAATCTTAAAGAGTTCTTGCCGTTTGTAGGATTGCTAAAGTGCCATAATATTAATTATAAGACGCTTCTCCTTTGTGGTACCAAGCTTAACTAAACACTCGTAGAGGGAATATGAGTCGGTGTATACAATTATAGGGATAATGGGGAGTTCGAGTTGATCTATAATTATCTTTAGGGTAGTTCTAATTGCAATTGCTATGTTAACTCTGCTAACCATTCCATATATCTTTAATACTAGAACGCTTTGGGTAACGCGCTTACTCTTAGTTAAGCTTTAATAGATAAGATTGCTGTAGATTATAAAGTTATTCTCTCTAGTAGATTTGTTCGCGATAATAATCTTATATCCTAGCTAGGAGCTAAAATCTTTATTATTTATAAACAATCCATTAATAAATACAAAGAGCTTAGCGGTAGGAAGATTAATAGGCATATAGAGTAGTCCCCAATTAAGATGGTTTATTTGCCAGAAAAGACGCTTATTTAGGGTAAGGATGTTATCCTTAGTTAGTTCCTAGTATTAAGCGGTAACAGAGAGATTAAATAAAGCCTTAGGTTGACAGATAGAAGCAATATAAGCTCCATAAGCGCGTTGCTCTATATATCCTTGCTTTAGAGAATTAACGTTAATAACATTAATCTTCTTGCCTTAATCTTTCTGGCGCAAAGCAATAGAATCCTTATTTAGGGAGAGGATGCATCTATTAAAAAGTAATAGTGTTGTTAAATTAAGCTTTTCCTTTAGCTTTACTATAAGATTTG
>Ga0307507_10002234_pt1 | contig 41350 bp, 15 predicted proteins | sample 7_EM_MG_FD_207223 | JGI IMG/M metagenome (GOLD analysis project Ga0307507, IMG submission 207223) | Populus trichocarpa ectomycorrhiza microbial communities from riparian zone in the Pacific Northwest, United States - 7_EM | ecosystem: Host-associated > Plants > Roots > Unclassified | place... | reverse complement strand
GGGGTCTTGGTTAATGCGTACACACATGCGCACGCGGACGGACTTCAGTAGAATTCGATTAATCTGGCAGAACTTGGCAGAATTCGGCAGAATTCAGTCAAAGCGTCAAGTTTATCTTATTAAGTGTTTTACCGAGACATTCCTACTATAACTAGGCTAGTCCCGTTACAAAGGGCTAGGCCACGTAGTATAGTAGAGTAGGCTTAGCTAAACTCCTATTTAGGAATATTAGCCTTCTAACAAAGGTCTATAAAGATGGTTAGTTTAAAGTTAAAGTTATTATTTTCACCGCTATACTTGGATTTATTAGTATAGAGCTTAGCCAGGTTAGCTAGCTCCTTGCTATAGGTCTTTACTTAGGTAGTTTACAGATCTGTAACTTAAGCAACGGAAGGGTTTTGGTCTGTATTTTAGTTTATGGGGGTATTACGGTCCGTAACTTAAGGATAGGGTATACTTTAGCCCGTAAAATTGATTCCAAAACTACTTTGGTCCATAGGGTAAATTTAGTTAAATGGGTTAGCTATAAGACCAGAGATCCTATTAAGTTTAAAGGAGGCAAAGAATCTACTAGTGTTGATATAATTTAGGGTCTCCTCTTTAGTCCATTCCGTTTGGTCTTCCTTATATGGTGTATTGTACAGAGACCGTGCAATAGTAACTTGCTTATCCTTTTTAACTTATACACCTTAGTTACGGAGGAGGGTTTGTAGGTTACGGATAGCTGTAAGGTTATAAGTCTTAAAAATAGCTTCTATAAAGTCCGTAAAGTCTTCCTTATATTGCTCCTACAGGTCGTTATTTATAAACTTATAATGTCCGTATTCAAGAATTTTGAATTAGATATAGTTGTTGATATTGTTTATAGACGTAAGGTTGACTTCCTAACTCCACTTCTTTTGATCTTTGTTAATTTGCTTACTTATATCTGCCATATTATATAGCATAGTATGTCTATATAAGTTGTAACGGGTTAAGAGGAGCTTGTAGCGGGTGGTAGTGGCTTGTAGCGAGTAGAGGAGGTCTTATAACAGTCTGTAAAATTGATTAATAGGTTTGTAATACTTTGAGAGGTCTTATAATGGTTTGTAAAGGCAATTAACAGGTCTATAATAGTTTGTAGGAGGGCAGGGGGTTCCGTAAAGGTTTGTATTCACGTCTATAAACTTCTAGTAAACCGTACTAAGACTTAAATAAGTATATAGAAATGGTGATATAGTCTGTAATCCCCAACTTCTAACCTTCTAGCAGGTCGTACTAGGATATAAATGGGTGGTTACTGTCGTGTATCGCTTGGGAGGAGGTGTTAAGTAATTACTGATCTATACGCGCTCACTAATCAGTGTTTGTATTCACTTAATGATACAAGTGAGTTATATCCAGGGGCACGAAATACGTATAGTATTATATACTCATTTGGATGGTGACTGTCGATTCTATTGAGGTAGACTACGTAGTCTATATACTGACGCGCCTCCCCCCTAATTAGTTAGCATATAAGTGGTTAGTGCACTAAACGCGTAACTACGCGTCTGGTATACTACGTGCTATAATTATATAAAAGCTTTAGCTCATTAGTAGGTATAGCAGCTAGAGATATACCTTTATATTATATTATATATATTTAGCCAGTAATATTCCTATTAGAGTAGTTTTAGGGGGTTTCCTTAGCCTAGGTAACTAGCTACTAATAGGTTATATATATATTTAAGGAGCTTAAGCTTAAGTTTATTATGGTTAGGTATAACTAGGCGGTTTCTATAGTATAAGCGGTCTCTATAAGCTTTATATTTACTTAAAGAAATTCTTTTAAAGTGTCTAATACTATCTTGGATTAGCTTAAGCGTCTCTTAAATAAACTTATTATTTAGGTATTTATTAACTATTAACTATTTAATTAATTAATTGGCTATTTAAAGGATGTGTATTATAACGTCTTTAATAGGAGGGTTAAATAGCTTAGGGTAAAGCAGGGTTTAATTATAGTAGGTATATACTTCTTTCTATACTAGCATATCTTATAAATATTAGGTTATGGTATTAGGTTTTTAATCTTAAACGCCTAGATAGTATATAATTGAGAACTAGAAACGGGATAGATATTCTAACTAGTGGGCTTAATAACTTAGCTATTTTATAGTTATAAAATACTATAGATTCTTATAGTTACTAAAGACCTTAATTAGAAATCCAGTGCTTTTTAGTTTAGGTTGCCATTGTTTAAAATATTTAATAATGGCTAATAATTCCTTATTATAGATCTTATAGTTATATTTAGCTAGACTTAGTTATTTTAAAAAGTATGCTATAGGGTATAGTACTCCTTCCTTATTATACTAATATAGAATACCTCTAGTAATATAGTTAGATAAGTTAGCTTCTATAATACTCTTTTGGTTTAGGTTAAAGTGTTAAAGTATAGGTATAGTAGTAAATATAACTTTTAGATAGGTAAAGGCCTTTTTATATTCCTTATTAAAAATAAAGGCTTTGTCCTTTTAGATTAAAGCTATAAGGGGTAAAACTAGGGCGGAGAAGTTATTAATAAACTGTTAGTAGAAATTAGCAAATCCTATAAAGGCTCTTACGTCCTTAATATTCTTAGGTTCTTACCAGTTTATAATTACTTTAATCTTCTTTAGGTCTATTTATATACTGTCTATAGAAATAATTAGTCTAAGGTATAGAACTTCTATTTTATAGAACTTATATTTATCTATATCTAATTATAGGCTAGCTCTATATAGTGCTTCTAGAATAAGGTTAATATAAGGTAAGGATATAGATAGGGAGTCTAATAATAGAACAATAGGGTATATTGTATAGACAGACAAATCCTTAAGGGAAAAGAAGGAGTCTATGTGCGAGGTAGGAAAGGGGTTTCCCTAGGCACGTACAGTGCACATGCCTTATAGGCAAGTTACCCCTAGGTCGCCCTGGGGTCGCCTATACTATACGGCTATATAACTATCTACTTAGGTTTTACCTAACAATGCCCCCCCCTTTAAAAAGGATTGTCCCCAATCCTTTATATACTTAAGCCTTAATAAAACCCCATAAAAACCTTAATAAGGAAAATTTTTTTTTGAGGGGAAAGAGCGCCTTAATTTTGCGTATAGAGAGACGGTACATATATGCGGCGCAAGGATGTTAAGGAACTTCAACCGCCGGTTAAAGTTATCTAATTAGTTAGATTTAACTTACTAAAACTCCCCACATTTAACCAAGCTAATAGTAATTTTCCATTCCCAGGATAGAAAATCCTAATTAGTCTATTTAGGGCTCGCCTAAATTTAGTAGACCAAAAATATTTTAAAGCTTACTTGTATAGGCAGGTCGCTAGTACCTCGCGGGCAGGTTATAGGTTATTTATATACAGCTAGATTTATAGACGATAAGGCTATATGCCCGTTAAATCCGCCGCTAACCCTACTTTAGCCTAACGCTATACTAGCGTAGCGCCGTATATACTTTATAGGTAGGTTATAGGTTACTTACAATGCCAAGACATTAGTTTCCCGACACGCGAATTCTCACCAAAATCGACACAGCTTTAAACAATCGCATAACACCGCAGTAATTAAATACAGCCAAATCAGTATATAGATTATTTAATTATAGTTAATACTTTGTCTGCCAGCCATGTGCTTTTCTTACTGTCTTCAGCCTTCGCTCCATACTATCAATTAAGCGCCGCATAAGGCCTTGGTCAAGGGCCATCCACGCCTCCTTGCACGCCTCAATTAAATAATCTAAATTCTTCTAACTTTGTCCTATCTGTTTAAGCTTTGGATAAAGCTTAAGGATTTTCCTTTTTAGTACCCGCTAAAGGTGTTTAATTAGGTTAAGATTAGGTAAGTAGGAAGGGAAATCTAGGGTCTAAACACCGTGTTTTTCCAACCACTCCTTTATAAGCTTTGACATATAGATTAGAGCGTTATCCATCTGGTAGATATCTAAAGGCTTATAGATAGGTACAAGACCGTCTTCTAAGGCCCAGATATAGCTTTAGGCGCTATAGCCTTCTTTTGCTGCCAAAGAATCCCTTTCTATAGCAATTAACTCCAAGCAACCGTTATACTAAAAAGCAGCGTAGACCATCTATATAAGATCCTTTCTAGTAGATACCTCTTCAATAAACTTATAATACTACTTTTGTAGAGGTGTTTAGAAGACCCAAATAGGCTTTTTTCTAAAGCCACGTTTGTAAGAATATTTATTAGAAAACTTAACTTTTCTTTAAGGGAATCCTTTATACTTCTAAGCCCAGCGAAGCCTCAATTAAGCCACCGCTGGCGTTAGCTTTGGTCTCTTCCTTACGCGCCAGTTTGTAATATAGTATTTTTTAAGGAGATAGTATAAAGTTTTATGGTTAACAGTAACACCTGCGACTTAGCACTTAAGAGCCGCGTAGTCAATTTAAGGATTCCTGCATATAATTTAAATAAGCAGACGCTTCTGGTGTTAAGTAAGCTTTTCAGGCTATCCGGGCCTTAGTAGGGATTTGAGCGTATAGTGGTTTTTCTATTAATTAATTATATCGTAAACAGTTAACTGATTCATGCGATACTCTGCGGCGATTTTGAGCTTTAATACTCCAGCCTCCGACTTAGTAATAATTCCAGCTCTTGCGACCTCTAAAAGCTCAGCTCCAGGTCTTCTATTTCCACTAATTTGGGTGCCAAACGAGCGTTGCATTGTGGTGTGGTAAGCTCGCAATCTTTGGGTTGGAATTTTGACGATCGCGATTTTGTGTTCGTGTCGGGAAACTAATGTCTTGGCATTGTACATGCAGCCAGATTTATAGACAGTAAGGCTATATACCTATTAAATCCGCCGCTAACCTATACTTTAGTCTTGCGCGTTATCTATATAGCATATACGTAGACTAGGATATAAGTTATTAGTATAGGTTACTACTAGCGGGTTACTAGTAGGTCTTAGACCCTGATTAAGTAGACCTATTCTCTAATATAATAATCTACTAAGCTAGTATAGAGTGACGGATTAGGTCTAAAAAGAGTGCTTTTTAAATTAAGCTTTATTGCTAGCGTACGCTATAGCTTCGCCTACGAGTTGCCTATAAGTCGCCAGCATAGCTAGGTTGCGTCAAAGTGTAGCTTATATAAGATATTAATAAATCACGCTTTATCCCGTACATATACCACAGTTCTTATCGCGAGCGTTGCTTATTCTTTAATCCCTTAGGACGTCCTCTACTCCGCTTTAGTATAAGTTATATCTTAGCAGCAGCGCTTACTTTTTGCCTGCGCTTTAGCTGCAAGGCTAGGGTATTCCGCTTGTGGTACTCGTCTAGTAATTATTAACAATTCTTAAGTTCTGTCTTGTATTTCTATTTATTATACTTATTCAGCCATCCTAGCCATTTAATAAGGTACTGCAGTTGTCTAGTATAATCCTAGTAGGCGACAATTACTTCTACTTCCTAGCTGCCTTCCTTAGGCTCTTCTACTACTAGGGGTTAAAACCTAGGGCGTAACCTATAAGGCTCTAGTAAAGAGATATAAAAAACTAGGTAGAGCTGTATTATAGTAGGTAGAAGCTCTAGCTTATATGCTTACTACCCTACGTACTCTAGGATCTGAAACAGTCCTATAAACTTATAGTTAAGCTTTTTATAGGGACGTTTTATGCGGATATTCTTAAAAGAGAGTAGGACTTGTTTACCAACGGCGAAATACTTAGCCAGATGGTGACAATTATAGTATTTTGCCTAAAGCTATTAGGTGTACATTATTAACGCCACCGCTACCTTACGTATAAGGCACAGGCGCTATAGATGCGTCTCTGCAAGTTTAATATTTATTAACTTAGGCCCCTTACTATCTTACCAGGCGTCTTGGACGCTGTCTAGAACTCCGTCCGGAATGTTTAGTAGCTGGCTATAGGCGAGCTTAATAGGGGAACGCTTTATTATAGTATAGACCTTAGAGTTATAGGCAAAGGCTACTTCTTTAAGTAGGGAGGCCTAATTAGACTGTTCCTAATTTATAAATATATATAGATATGCCTTAAGCTCCTAGTTCTAACGCTCTATCTAACTATCTGTTTGCGGGTGGAATGTAGTACTAAATTTACATTGAACGCGGAGATAGTAGCATATAGTGCTTTAGTACTCGCTTATAAATATACTACCCTTATTAAAGACAATATTATCTAGAGGCCCTATTTACGCGAAGACTCTAAATAGGAGTTCTGCGAGTTGCGTAGCATTAATTATCTTATATACTAGATAGTAGCGCACTAGCTTTATAAAATGGTCTATAAGAATAAGGATAGAGTTATACTCTACGCTATTAAAAGTCTTAGACTCTAGGAAATCCGTAATAAAGTTAAGTAAATAATACTACTAGGCTCAGGTGGGGACCTAAAAAGGCTGCAGTTTACCATAGGGTTTATAGCGGCGTGATTTATAGTATTAGTAGGCATTATATTTATCTAGATATTTGCGGAGATCCTTAGTAAGGCCGTCCCAAGTATACTTCCACGCAATTACCTTAAATATACAGTTAAAACCATAGTGGCCGCCTATAGGATCGTTATAATTCCGCTTAAGGATCTCCTATTATAGTAGTATACAATTTAGCACCTAGACCTTGTTGTTTTACCTTAAAAGCCCTTAATTATTAAGGGTGTAGTTCTTATTACCAGCAGGAACTTATTCCTAGATTAACTAATTATATATAAAGCGTATAAAGGCGTCCCTTTCTTATACTCTGTAAATAAAATTAACTAGTAACTTAGGGGGGTGTTCCATAAACGCCGTTTTAGCTAAGGCAGCTACTACTACCTCCTACTATAGCATAAGACTCTGTGCAAAGTCAGTGCTAGCAAAGTAATGTGTAATACGTAGGTAACTTACCGGGTTGTTATAGGGGACCATTACCTAGGCTAAGGGATCTTCCCTAGAGTTAAACGCTATTAGGCCGATTAAAGAGGTCTTAGAGAGAATAGTAGGACACCTTAGTCCGCCGGCACCATATTCGCAAGAGTCACTTATATACTACACGCATGCTACTCGCTGGTTTGGTATAGTAGCACCAGGGCCGCCTATAAGGCCTATAACCCACAACTTTTGCTATAACGTAGGCAGTATAGCATTAAGAACTGTCCTCTTGCTACTATCTTTAAAGCCTTTAGCATAATCTAGGCGCTAGGATAGCGGGATTTATTTTACCTAGCTTATATTTAATCTTAAAATTAAACTTAGCCAGTTCCTTAGCGTACCAGGCCTAGCGAGCAGATAAGCTCTTTATAGTTATAAAGTACCTAAGATTATTATAATTGCAGAGCACACGCGTTACATACGCGGTATATTTAAGGTAGTGGCGCCACGTCTTAAAGCATTGCACTATAGCGAGTAGTTCCTTATTATATGTATTATACCGCACTTTTAGGCTAGTAAGCTTCTAACTGTAATAAGTAATTAGGTGCTAGTGGAGTTAATCTCCTTACCTAAAAGGCTGCAGAAGTATACCGCTATAGGTATAATTAAAAGTATTAGTAATTACTATTAGGGGTAGATTAGGGTTAAAGTAGCGAAGTAGCAGAGCCTATATAAACGCAGCGCGTAGCTTAGGGCCTGTTTGGTTCCACTGGAGGTATCAGTTTCTAAATTGAGGTGGTCGTAGCTTTTGGCGCATTTTAGTGTAATTCTTCTGCCGCGTCTTAGACGCCATGTCAGCGGTGTAAAATTGAAGACCTGTTTGGTTTGACTGCCATCTAGAAGTCGACGGAAGGACCACCTCCCTTACCTCCACCTTCCCTACCTGCCACCTATATGATGTTAACGCGCACGCCTGCGCCAAGAGCCCGTGTATTCCAAATACGAGACAAATCCACCTCATGCTCACCCTCACCCTCCAATCGTGAGCGTTTAATTATACCCGAAGAAGGACGGAGGGGGCCGTTGGCATAGACTTTTAATATAAAGGAGGCTCTGCTTTTGGGCTTAATATTTAAGGCGATTGATAAGGGAATGCAGGCCGATTCTGGCTATAAGAAGCAGGCGTGGGAGTACGCCGCGCAGGCTGTTTGTGAAAAGGCTAAAAGGCCTAATATGGAGCTTAAGCAGATAAAATCAAAGCACGACTCGTGTAAGAAGGACTATAAGGCTTAGGTTAAGCTTAAGAGTTAATTAGGATTTAGGTGGGATAAGAGAGGCTGTCCTACTACGTTAAAAAAGGTCCTTAACGATTACTTTAAGGCCAATCTAGATGTAAGGAAGTTCTAATATAAGCCTCTAGAGCTTAAGGATCTACACCACCAGTTATTTACTAATATAATTGCCACTAGTAAGCAAGCTATAACCCTTAGTAAGCTTATAGAGGGCGATAAGGCTACCAACAATAATTACATAGAGAATAGTGCTGTTATTAGTTTAACTGAGCGCTTAACTACACCTAGTTAGCAAAGCTCTACTTCTAATTTAAATAAGGATAATAGCACTGTTAGCAACTTCCTTAGGAAACAAGTAGCTACTAACGCTGCTCTTACTGCTAATACTTAAGCTAGAAAGAAGAAAAAGGACGGGATAATATTAACTAATCGTTTAGGTTAGAATCTCACCTAAATAACAAAGCAGCTTGCTATAATAGTGGACTTAATAATAGATAAATAGGCTTAGGCGATTAAGCTATTTATAAATTAGTTTAAGGACCTAGAGTTTAATTAGTAGCTTATAGTCGTTACTAAATTTAAAAAGGAGTTTAGTGTAAAGCTATTTATAAACTTAGGCTAACAAGAGCGTATTTAGTAGGTTTATAAGCTATTAAGAGAAGCTAGTAAGGATATTAAGTAGATAGATCAGATCCTAGCGTCTTTTAATAGGGACAAACGTATACGGCTTAATCTTAATGTTAATTATTTTAAAGAGGTTAAGGAAGTTAAGGAGTAGAATCTTAATAGAGTTTTTAACGCTATATACAATTAGCTTATTACCACTCTCTTTCTCCTAATATCTCTATAAATATTTGCCTATAAAAACAGGGATGGGAAGTTTTATCAGGCCACTCACTTATAGAATTAAAGATAGCAGTAGTAATATATTCTAAGATTTTTAAATAGAAGCTCTATATATTACCACTAGGACGTATAGATATACGCCTATATTACATATCCAGTTGCCTAACAGTAGTCTTTCTATATCTTATTTACAATTTCCTCCCGCTGCTCCTGTATAGGCCTTATATCAATTAAATCCTTATTATCTACTTCTAATAAATAGTCAACTATAGAACCCTTCCTTTGTTGCTCTAATTCCTTATTACTAAATGGCTTAAGATCCTCCTAATTATCCATTATATTATAATGCAGATTAATGAAGTTATATATAGCAGTAAGTGCATAAATTAGCTTTAATTAAGTGCGTAGGTTAAATTAATAAGGCCTATTAAATATCCTCTAACGACGCTTAAAAACACCAAAGGTATGCTTTACTATATTCCTAAGACTTAAATAACGATAGTTAAATAGTTTAAACTTATTATTAGGCGCTTTCTCTACCTTTTTAATCTCCTTTAGATAATACCTTACGCTTTAATATGGCGATAATGTTATATTTAAATTGGTATACCTAGCGTCGGCAAGATAATATTAACCTAGAGGAGCTTTAAATCCCTTACTTATAGCGTCTTTAAGGACTTTGCTATTATAGGCAGAGCCTTTCTATCTAGGCAGAATATAGGTAAAGTTTATTCTAAAATTAACTACCGCTAAAACATTTTATGTAATTGTATAATTACAGCACCTGTCGTACCAACCGCGTACTTACGCGGTCGGTACGCCGAGTACGCGTTTACGCGTTCGGTGCACCAACCACCCGCTTACGCGTCTGGTGCACTCCTGAAGCACTGACTAATTAGGGGGGAGGCGCATTAGTATATAGACCACGTAGTCTGCTTTAATAGAATCGACAGTCACCACCATCCAAATGAGCATACAATACTATACGTATTTCGTGCCCCTGGATATGACTCAATTGTACCATTAAGTTGGTACAAACAGTAATATTGCTGTATTAATTTTGGTATAGAATCTGCTTATCTATAGGTATATAGGCAAAGATATATAAGCCATTAAGGGCGCTAATATAATTAGCAAAGTATAGCCAATGCTTAGTAGATTTAAGAATCTCCTTTAGCATCTCTATAGGTAGGGGTTTAATAATTTAACGGTAAAGGTGTAGTAGAGCGTCCAGAACCTTATAAAAATGGCTACTAATTGTTACTATAATTTAAATTAATTGCAGGCAGCTATATACCAACTTATTATCTCCGTTAAATAAGCCACTTTTTACTTAATATTTTGCCAGCTAGATCTATAGCCGCATATATAGAAGAACGTTATTACCTTTTTAATGGCTAAGACTCTTAAATTTTTAAAATCCGTATTTAATACAAGCCAATTAAGGAGGTTGTTAAACACTTTGGGCCGTATGCGCGTCTTATTAAATAGTTAACGCGGTAATTCTAAACAATCCTCTACCTATAATTGGCCTCTATTTACATTATAAGGACGGCTTTAAACGCTAGTAGGCTTATAGTAGTCGGCTAATATATGCTCTATAATGGCGGTAACAGCTGTAAGGATTGATATAAGGGTGATAATAACGATTTGCTAGGGGGTAGGCGGCATGGCGAGCTTAATTAAAGGCCTTAAAACCACCATGTTAACGTCTTGGCAGAAAGTAGCAGTAGAGGCTCTAGATGGGCGCTTACTAGCGTCATGAAATGGAGGCTCCAGTTCATTTAAATTGTAGTCTCCCCCTATATTTTTTAAACTAACGTTTTTCAGCCGCACTAATAGCCTATTTAGGCAATTGCAGGGGTGTAGGCGCGCCTGCTGAGATGAAGCTCAGCTGGAGCGATTAGAGCAAGAAATGAAGCTAGAGGAACCAAACGGGAGCGTCAATTTGATATCAGCCCGTTGAGATGACGCCTCCATCTCGCCTCTAACTGACGAACCAAACAGGCCCTTATAAAACGCCTACTAAGCGTTATTGGGCTAGGACCAAGGTTAATACCATTTAGTAGGTTCTTTCTTACGCTTTTACTTCTTCTTCTCCCCATCTAACGTTAGGTCGCGATATGCCTGTATAAAATATATATATAGGGGATATACGGTATCTAAGTAGTTCCAGATAAATCGCCTATAGAAGTTAGCGAAGCTAAGAAAGACCTAAATGTCCCTATAGGACTTAAGTTTAGGCCATTCCTTAATAGCTTTTACGTGGGTAGGATCTATTACAATACTATTAGGTATAATGATAAAGCCCAGGAACTTAACGTTCTTAGTATAAAAGATATATTTTAATAGTTTAGCGTATAGGCCCTAAGCGCAGAGCTGTCGTAGTACCTACTTAATATGCTTAACGTGCTTGTCCTTGTTATTTAAGTAGATAAGAATATCATCTAGGTAAACCATATAGATAGTATCTACTAGGGTCCCTAGAGCTTTTTAAATATAGCTCTAGAAAGTTATAGGGGCGTTAGCAAGAATAAAGGGCATTACTAGGTACTTAAAGTAACCATAGCGTGTCTTAAATGCGGTCTTCTATTTATCTCCCTTTTTAATGTAAATCCTATAGTACGCATTACAAAGATCCAGCTTTATAAATATCTTCGTATAGCTAAGCCTATTAAAGAGTTCGCTAACTAGCGGTAGGGGGTACCAGTTCTTAATTATAATCTTGTTTAGGCGTCTATAGTCAACGCATAGCCGCATTATACCGTCTACTTTTGGTATAAAGAGGATGGGCGCTTTAGTAGGCGACTTACTGGGCCTAATCTAGCCCTTCTTAAGAGCACTATCTAGGTACTCTTATAAGATCTACAACTCTTTCTATAAGAGGTTATAGAGGGGTATTTACAGTGGTATTTTGCCTTCTTCTAAGTTAATTATATGGTCGTACTTAAAGTTCTAAGGTAGTATACTTGCTAGCTTATTAGAGAAGATATTAATCTCTTCTTTATATATATCTGGTAGGTCGGAGCCCATAAAGGTTAAAGCGACCATTATGTAGTAATATGCTTCTGGGAGCTAGTAAAGAGATAGGTATAGCTAACATGCGTTTTATAGGTATACTTATACTAAGAGTTTATACAGCTCTGCTATAGTATACTTAATAGTTTTAGGGTTTTAATCGCCTTTCCCTTAAGTTAAGGTAATCTACGCTAGCACTAGAGGGTCTCTATAGGTACTTACTACCAGTAATAATAGGCCCTCTATTATATTTATAACCGGTATCTCTATATCTAGAGGGTCTACATAGGTACTTACTACTAGTAACAATAGGTCCTCTATTATATTCACAACTAGCGTAAAGAAGGAGTCTTTTAGCTATAGCAAATAGACTGTTTTACCAGCCTTAATATCTGCCAGAAGAGTATTAAGGGTAACTACCTAAAGGTATCTAGGGTCTAAAGTACCCTAGACAAACTATCCAGAATAAAAGCTAATTAATAAATCTACTTCCGCAAGCCAATCACATCTAAGAACTATATTATAACTATTAAATAAGCCACCCTAAAAGGTCTAGGGGCTAATAGTGCGAGGGGTACCCTAGGAGTTGCTAGTAGTAACCGTTAGATTATAAGCATCCTAGATTATTATCTAGTTGCTATTAAGGAAACATATAATAGGTTTATATAAACGTAATGTATAGCGTATAGGCAGGTTAAACCTACGCACAACGTCTTAGTTAATAAGGTTAATTTAGCACCTATTATTATATAAGCAATATAGGCGGACTTTACCCTAGGGCGTATCTATTACAATATATACTATAATGCGTTTCTTCTCTCCCTCTATATTAGGCCCTAGTTACAATTAAAAGAGATACGCTATTAGGGCTTCAGGTTTTCCAAAGGTCGCCCTAACTTCTCTTTATTAGCCTGCTTCTAGTATTCCTTACAGTGGCCGCCTTTAGATCTCTTTTAACTTATATACGCAGTACTAGCGTCTAGGGGGTCCCCTAAGCCATCTAGCTTTTAGGTGATTTCCCTAGGAGTTTACTTAAAGCATCGCCCCTTTTAGGTTCTATTCCCTAAACCTAATTCTATAGAGCCTACACTACAACCGCGCTTTAAACGCAATAATTTACCGCTACTACTTATGCAGTCTTCCGCAAGCTTTATAGTATTAAGCAATTACTCTACACGGCGGATTTTATTAAAGAGGTCTTTAGCGGTTTTTACCCGTTAGGTAAAGTTCTATCGGAAGAGCTCTGCTTATAGGTAGGCTAGGAGATATAAGAACCAAAAGTCTACCTATTGCTTAGGGTTAATAAAAGGGGTATATAAGAAGAGGTCCTCTAAGCTACGCATATAGGCTAGAAAGACGTCAAACCTCTAGTTCTCCTTTATAACAGCTATATAGTATATAGTAGCGTTATTAAAGCGTCTTACTATAGGGTTCCTAATCTGGTCTTAGACTATAGTCTTAAACTTATCCCATAGTAAGGGACTTTTATCTTTAGTGCCTAACCAGTAATAAACCAGTTAGGCGATTATCTTCTCTTTTATAAGACCTTTAATGGCCTAGCGCGTGCGTCGTTATAGTTATAGTTAGCGTTATTAACCTTGAATTGGTTCTTAACTGCGGCGATCTAGCGGTTAAAATACTGTTAAGTAGTACCGCTAATATCGGGTAGTAACTTCTTAACTAGGGCGTTAAGATTTGTTTGGCGTATACATTTGCTATATAACTTATGCTCTTTACTAGAGAGGCAATAGGAGGGCTTTGTTAAATTAATAATGCTCTATAAGTTAGCTATTTTCTTAGCCAGCTCATCTAGCTCCTTTGTGTTAGTAGTATTTAGTAGGATGCTAGTAATCTTGCTAAGCTCCTATTAAGCCTAAGTATATAAGTTAAACTAGTTTCTAGTATTTGCAAGTAGCTAATCGTTTTAAGGTTTAAAAGGTGGCTTAAATTCTACTAGTATATTTCTAGTGGTTTCGTCTACACTAGATCCTAAGGCGTTTAGCGGTTATCGTTAGCGTATTACCATTAGGTGCAGGCGTCGGTTTTCTTTTCGGGGGTATTATAGAAAAATTAAACCAGCTATCCTCCCAAGGAGATTGGTAAGGATTTAAATATAAGGTGAGGATGTAGATAGGAAGTCTAATAATAGAATAATAGGGTATATTGTATAGACAGACAAATCCTTAAGGGAAAAGGAGGAGTCTATGTGCGAGGTAAGAAAGGGTTTTCCCTAGGCATGTGTAGTGCATGTGCCTTACGGGCGAGTTACCCCTAGGTCGCCCCAGGGTCGCCTATACTATGCGGCTATATAACTATCTACTTAGGTTTCACCTAACAGTTAATATTTTTTTTATATTTAGCCAGGTTATTACTATATACTAAAATATTGTTAATATAGGCAGTGCAGAAAATGTCTAGGTAAAGTTATAGGGTATTATTTATAAAGTATTAGAATAAACTTAGGGCATTTATAAGGCTAAATGGCGTTACTAAGTATTTAAACAGTCTATATTTAGTGTGGAATATAGTAAGCCATTTGTCTTCTTTTATAATATAAAGGCGGTTAAATACGTAGATAAGGTTAAGTTTTATATAGTAGCAAGCCTTACTTAATTAGTTTAATGTCTCTTAAATTAACGGGAGTGGGTACTAATTTTTAATAGTAATAGTAGTAGTAATTCTTTGATTAACGTCTGATACGGATCCTACTGGCCCACGCAGACTACTCCGTTATAGGGGGGAAAACTTGTGTATTTACAGGAAGAAAACCCCTGCAGTTAGGTTGGGGGAGGAAAAACCCTATAAGCCACCTTAGTCGGATAAAAACCCCCAAATTGCCATGTTTGCACGTAGCAGCGGCCCTGCGGGCCTACAGCACGTCCTCCTCCTTAGATGTTTTAAACTCCTTAGGAACCACTGCTTCCTTCTCTAGCTTATCCAAAGCTAGGGTTCACTACGTCCTAGCTAGGCCTTGCCAATCAATCGCCGTGTACTTATTATTTTCTCCCATATTTTAACCATCCCCTATGTGCTATCTCCTGTTGACCATTGCCGTATACGCCTTGCCTCCTTCCCCCCTAGAGCCATTAAAGGCGTAAGGGGGATTCATCCGTTCTAACCACCGTAATACTGATAAGTGAGCGGGATATTGTGTATTTGGGTATCTTTTGTGCCTAGGCCCCAGCTAGGCCCTCTTTAAGGGTCACCACTCCGTTGAAAGGAGATAGGGAAAACCGTGGGTCGCAATCCAGGCTGCTAGGTAGTATTTGGTAGTTGATAGCAAGTGACCGCATGCTCCGCGGGCGATTGCCCTGGGGGTTAGGAGGGGCCGTATACTTGCTTGTTCGTGTTCGTTCGCGATTGTTCGTTCATCGATATAAGGTCGTTAATGCTTTCAATTGGGGGTCAGGGGACGTTGGATTCCATCTCGTATCCGCGAGGATTACACAGGGTTGAATAAGAGCGTAGCAGTTGTCTACTATGAAGGGGGTACTGTCGGTAGTGGTTTTCGAGATCTCACCATCCCATGTGAAAACTTTTCACTACCCCCCACAACATTTCGACCACCACCACGACCCCTACCCGCAGCTGTGCGACGTCTCTGCGTTGGCTCTGCTGAGTCCAAAGACCAGCAGGTTCGTAGGCCTCACCACGTACAGGTGCAGAGTCCGATTTCGAGGACCTTTAATAGTAATAGTATTAAGAGCTTAGTAGTTTATATAAAAGCGTAAACCGCTACTAGGTTTCTTAATAAAGATTATAGGTATAGCTATAGGCGAAGAGCTTACTCTAATAAATCCTTTACTAAGGTATTTATTTAAGTACTTCCGCAACACTTAGAGTTTGTTTTAGAACATTCTATATAGTAGTTTAAATCCTAGCTGTTTTTCTTCTTTAAGTATAATCTTATAGTTATATAGTTGGTACTCTACTAACTTATTAGCTTCCTTTTATAAAAATACCTCTAGGGCCTTATAGTGGCATACTAGTACTTTTATAGCAGGGTTAGTGTGCTTTTTTAGTGCTAGGGCCTTTTTAATATTAGCTATTATAATAGTAAAGATTATATATTTAGGTTTCCTAGCAAGTTATGCTAATAGGGTAGCTCTAGTTATATAAATATCTAAGGTGTTAAGCGAGTTTAGATTATCTTTAGTTTCGTATATAGTTTTTTATTTAGGTTTAGGTTTAGTATTAGGTATAGAGTTAGTATTAGATTTAGATTTAGGTTCTTTAAGTATCCTTTTTATAGTAGAATACCAGTTCTTTTAGTACCTTTATATATTAAGCTTAGACTTCTACTTGGTTTAGGGCGGTACAGTAGTTAGGATTAGTTTATATAGTTTAGTATAACTTCTAGGTTCTTAGTAAACGTTAGTAAAAATCTTATATTAGTGGAATTTAGTGGAATTCTTAGGTTAGTGAAATTAGGTGGACTTTTTAGATATAAGGTAGATGTTAGTAGAAATTTTAAATTTTAGTTTAGGTTCTAAGCAGTAAGTTATAAGGTACTTCTACTTATAGCAGGAGGCGGTAAATAGAAGCTTAAGATTGTCTTAATTAATAGTTACCTTATATAGCTTAATTGTAAGAGGCCAGTCTAACTGGAACGTATAATTATCTAATTAACAGTGTAGAATAAGAGTCTTAGGTAAGTAGAAGGTAAGTTAAAGGTAGAACAAGTTTTACGTATTAAAGGACAAATGCTTTCTAAACTCTTCTATTTAAAGACTAATCGCTAGTTCTTCTTTAGAGGAGAATTAGCTCCCTATATAATCCTTTTAAGACACTAGTAAAACCCTTTACCCCTTATCTATCTGACCATGTTTCCTCTAGGATATTAGTAGGATATTAGTGAAACCTTTATCTGTCTTATCTGATATATACCTTTTAGGAGCACCTGTTATAATTACTTCCCCTTTAAGGGTTTTGGTCCTTTAAGACTTTACCTCTTAATAAACTCTTATGGAGTTCCAACTAAAACCACTAGGGAAGTTCTCTAGTGGAAAGGTACTCTATAATGCGGCTTATTACTAGTTCTTTACTAGCGTAAAACCTTACTTTGTCTTCTATTTCTCTGCTCTTCTTCTACTATAGCTCTTTATAGTGCCTTTATAATAGAACCTTAATAATAATAATAAAAATTAAATAGGATTCTCCTTCCTTATTATAAGAATTTGTTATAAGCTGATTTAGAGGTTGTTCTATATAACGCGTTAACTAGCTACTATTCCCATTTACCTAAAATAGGTCCTAATAATAACATCTTAATATTAATTTCTTCTAGTTTATAAGTTGTTGTCTCTTACGCGTCTTTCTATTAATAATACTATTCGTCTTGCCTTTTAGCAGACTGTTTTTTATTATATCTTAGCTTTTAGCTTATGCATCTCCAGCTGTTCTTTCTACTACTACTCTGTTCTCTTTTTATAACGCGTTTATAGGTAACAGAATCCCTATTTTATCTCTTTAATAATACTAACTTCCTATAGTATTCTCTTGCAATAGCTTATGATCGTGCTGCGCGTCCCTAGACTGGCAGCGGCGTTATTTTTACTCTGTTAGCACTACAGACCACTTCTATTACTCCTATGGTAGTTTCTCTAAAGTGCTGCCGTTATTACGTTTACGCGCTTACGTTAAACCTGTCCTATGCCTATAAGATGCCGCGCTTTAGCAAGAACAGATCTAAGTGTTCCTACTATTGCAGCCAGAAAAAAACCTGTGTTCTAGTATTTTCTATTCCATCCTATTCTAGACTTTACTAACTATATTAAATCCCCACTGTTTACATGCGTAAGGCTTACTGGCTTTAATGCGCTATTAGGGATTTCCGTCTATATTAGAATAGTAAAAGATGGGGATAGAAGGTGTCTTCCATTACTTACAGCCTTTTTAATTTAATAAGGGTTTCTACTGCTATGGAGACGCAGTGATCTTAGATATATAGTGTCTAGGAGCGCATATATAAGCAGTTTGTTCTTATAAATAATAATATTTGCACTCTTACGCGGGCCTTTCTAGCTAGGTGAGTCTCTTTAGTAATACGTTTAGGAACTATGCTAACTCTTTAGTTGTTAACTTTCTAATCCTAGCCTGGATGCTAATTTGGAACCTAGGGATAACACTAAAAATAGTAATAAAGATAAATGTTCTCCCCGCCAGTCCCCTGGTTATAGTGGTCCGTCTAGTTTTTACCGCTCTAAGAAGAATATTAGTAAGAATGCTAATGCTTTTAGGGATAGGAGTGCTGATAATACTACTGGCAATAATGTTAAGATAGAGGAGGAGGCTCCTGTTGCTACTTCTAGTGTTTAAGTTATTATCTTATTCTTTCTTTCTTCTTATAGGATAGCTTTATATAGTGCCTCTCTAGTGCCTCTAGAATGCCTCTATTCTTATTTTTGGTAACAGTCCGTATAAAAGCAGTATACCGCTATAATCTCCATATATAATGAACGGGTGGTGTTCTTATAGGTGCTTTATAATTTCTTAAAATTTCTAAGTCTTTGCTCTGTGTCTTTTTGGTCCTCTTTATATTATTAACTCTACCGCGTATCTCCAGTGTTAGACCAGATACTCTTTTTTTATCCCTAGGGAACCCTTTTAAATCCCTAGGGCCCCTTCTTTTAGTACTACTACTTATTCCCAAACAGCGTCTTCTTTGAATAGTATCCCTAGTGGTTCTTATATAGATCCCTATGGCTTTCTCTTATAGAATTCTAGGATCCTTGTTATAATAGCGAAACGTTCCCGTTTCTAATGCCTATGCTTAACCTTATGGTTTTAATTTATAGGGTCTTCCTTATTATCTTATTTGTGGTATATTTGGAACTATTACTAAATCCTAATTTATGGTTTTTAGGAAAGTTTTAATTGCTATATAGTATCCTAGCTAAAGGTGCTTCTTAGGTTCCTAACTATTATACACCTAAGAGTATCCTTTCTAATAAACCAAAAATTTGCGTTTCTTCTAACGCTATCTTTGGTCTAGAATGTCTTCTATATTCTATTTTAGTTCCCTATTAATTTCGCTAGGTAGGGGTAGATCTATACTATCTCTTCTCTAGTATAACTCTAATAAGGAAACATAAAATATGGGATATATTAGATATAATTTTGGCAATTCTAATTTATAGGCTTAATTTCCTTTAGTTTTCCTAACTATTTTAAAGGGTCTAAGCTACCTATGGTCTAGCTTCTTCTTAATATGTTTTATCCGGATGTTTTTTATAGATAGTAAGACTTCGTCTCCTATTTTAAATTCTTTAGGCATATATCCCTTATTATAGTACCTTTTTTATATAGCTTAGGCGTCTAGTAAGTGCTTTTTAAGTTCTTCTCTATAAATTCTTATTTACTTAATTCTCTTAGAAGCCGCTAGTGCCTCTCTTTTAGGAATAATGTCCTTAATATTCTAGGGGTTATTTACTTTTACCCCAAATAGTACTTTATAAGGGGTCATTTTTATACTGCTATAGATACTTATATTATATATATGTTGTACTAGAGCTAACTATAATGGCCAATTATCCTATTAATAATTGATATAGTAGCGGAGGTAGTGTTCTAATAACGTATTTAGACGCTCTATTTGCCCATCTATTTATGGGTAAAAGGTAGTGCTTATCTTTTGCCGTATTTTTAATAAAAGATAGAATAAAGACCAAAATGCGCTATTAAATACGGTACCTCTATTGGATATGATTCCCCTTAGCATGCTAAATAAGAGCCACCGCTCTAAAAACAGGTCTGCTAGTTCCGCTGCTATAATCATTATTATAACAGCAAAATACCCTAAAAACTTTATATATCTGTTGATAATTACTAGAATAGCGTTAGTAACCTCTCCTATTCTTGTTTTAGTAGGGGGTAAGCCTATTATAAAATCTATTATTAATTCTGATATTAGTCCTTGTAGAATAGGAAGTATTAATAACTCGCTATAAGAGCGATGCCTAGATATCTATACCCTTTAGCACGTATTACATCTTAATATATAGTCCTTAACTTCTTTAGATATTCCATCCTAAAAGTATTTCCTTTAAACGGCCTTAAGGGTTCTATTAGTACCGTAGTGACCCCTAAGAGGGTTGTTATGGAAGACCTTTAGAATTTTATCTTAAACCGCTTGGTCCTTTAGGATATATGCAGCACCCTTAAAGCGTAACAAACCCTTTTAGTCTTACTGCTATAGCTTCTTAGTGACTCTAGCTAAGTCAGTCTCCACTACATCTTTCTACCTCTCCCTAGCAATAAAGGCGTCCCTCTATTACGCTTAAAGAAGAAGATCTAGAAAGGTTTTATATAGATTGCTTATTTCCATTTTACCTACCACTATTACAGACTCTAGGCGTGGCACAAGACATTTTAAACTATTAGTACTAGCAGATTCTCCTACCATTATGCAGTATACTATGTTGCGGATAGGTATTTTACCTATCCCCTTTAGATCCGGAAACTTACAGCTAATACACTATTGAGTTAAAGGTGCCGCAACACCTCTAGCACATCCCGCAGAATTCTCGCTAATTCTAAGGTACGCTAACTTTATAACGTCTGCTTGGTCTATAACCTGGTCCGTAACCATATCCTATGGCTCTATTATTATAGTGCTTCGCAGCTGTATCGCTAGGACCTCTACCCTGCTATAGAATTCTATAGTTTTAGGGAAAGATTCTTCTTTCTTCCTAAGTAAATTTTGCAATATGGGAATTATTTCCCCTATACTGTCCTAGATTCTCCTAGTCTTATAATCTAGACATCTTAATAACTTATTAGCGGGATTTGTCTTTCCTAGGCGGTATATAATTTTAAAGTTATACTGTAATAGTGCCTCTGCCTATCTAGCTTATTAACTGCTTAACACCTTTATAGTTATAAAGTATTCTAGCATCGGGAAAATATTCGCAGGATGAGATTCAAGTAGACTTTGTTTTTCGCGTTTCGCGTAATTGACATGCAATTTGACTAACTCGACACGCAATTGACCAACTTGATACGCAATTAACTAACTTGACATGCAACTTAACCAACTTGACACGCAATTGACCAACTTGACATATTTAAAAGTTAAATAACACGCAGTTAACCTACTTAACAACTTTAAAAGCTAACTGCACATTCCTTGATATGCAATTAACCAACTTAAAATTTAAATAACACGCAGTTGACTAACTTAACAACTTTAAAAGCCAACTGCATATTCCTTGACATGCAATTAAGGTAATGTAATATATTATTTTAAAGTTGTATACCAATTGCGCAAATGAATTTTTACTATTTTCTTAGCCTGCAGTATGCTAGCTTATAATATATATTAGGATTAAAATAATTTTATATAATTTTATACAATCTTATACAATCTTATACAATCTTATACAATCTTATATAGTCCTATATAGTCTTATATAGGTTCTATGCTAGCTTAGCTGCTTTTACTATTTATTCTAGCTTCTATATAATAACGCAATGCGAGTTCCTTCTTTAAGAAAGTTATCTGAGTATAGAGTATTATATTAGTCCCAATTAATATAATTATTAACGTAGTACAAATCTAGATAAGAAGTAGCGGCTAGAATAATATGCGCGCTTCATAGAATAGATGGCATTAAATAAAAGCGACCACCTCTAAGTACTTGCCTAGTATTTACGCTTAAGCGCGGCCACCTTTTCACCTTAACCATGCCGTGTGTTGGATGCGGCAGTCTATAATTTAATGGCTAAAGCAGCTCTACCATAGCTCCAGTATACTATATATATATACCGTACTTATCTAACCTTTTAATATCTAGAATAGTAACAATTAGCTAAAGCTGGCCTATAAGTCTTCTACCTAATAGCATGCGGCCTTTTCTAATACGGTCGCTGTTATCCATATACTCTTAGACCTATACGTAATTACGCCTCCACTGGTTAGAACATTACTAATTTAGTATACAATATACTACCTCACTAATTTAGCCCTTAAGGTTAGTTATATTTTTTCCATCTCGTTTCTAATAGTGGATAGATAGATGTATTTTAATAAGCAGGCGCTTAACCTATAAGGGGTCCTTCTTTTTCCGGTCCATATTGGAGTTCTAGGCACGTTTGCCTTGTAGCTTTCGCCTACACTCTTAAACAAATACCGCAATGCCGTCTAGAAACCCTGGGATTTTACAGCAGTTTGCTATATAAGATATATAAAGCCACGTCTTTAACCTAAGACGCCTCTAGATAAGATCTGTTGCCCTATCTATATCTTCTAAAGGCCACCGAAGCTTTGCAACTGCTAAATGCTATATTAGTTAAGTAACTTGCACCTCCAAACGCTGGGAAGACTGTGGTATAAAATCACTATTTATAAAAGCTATTTCGTCTTCCATTACTAGTACTACTACCCGTCTTAAATTATAAGAGTAGATTTAAGATAGCGAATCCTGTTTATTTGTTAAGTTATAAAACGCCTTAACAATGTAACGGTGTCTAGCTTCGCTATTTGCGCCAGTGCAGTACCCATCTACGCATCTGTATAGGCGGATATTTTCCTTAAAATATACAAGGGCATGGAATTTTGGTATATTAAAATGGCCTATATTAGAATCCTTTGCCTTTAGACGGAAACTTTAAAACACGCCTTTAAGCATATTAATTTGATATAGGGTGTGGTGCATATATTATAGTATCTCCTCGTCGTGGGTATAATACTAAGCTATAATAACGAAGTCGTATACGGCTCTTGTAAAATGCATAGTATATAGTTCCCTAGACAACAGTAGTAGGGCTAGCACAGCGACAAGTTAACGAACTATAGCTTTTTGTTTATTACCTGTCTATTAAGTAACTTTACTAAATAACAGATTATTAAACCATTTTAGCTCTATAAAAGCTGGGACTTGTCTAAAACGCTAATTAAGCTAAGCCTCCGTAGATATATTTATTGTGGTTATCTTCGTCCCTTTTCTCTTTCTTTTTGGCTAGACAACATTGCCTACCAGTTTCCATACCCATTTGATAAGTTGTATAACGATACCCTTTAGAAGCTAATATAGAACATCTACTATTATGCCCTTATGGATGTTAAATAGGCAATGGTGCTATATAAAACATTTTACTGGGTATACCTAGTTATTTAAGGATAGAAGAATGTTCTCTAGTTACTAGCATTTAATCTATCTTCTCGTCTCCTTATAGGTGCGTGGCGGGTATTATTTCTTAGTTAAGTTCTTACGCTTTAGAGGGGGGACCTAGTACATAGTACAGTGCTATTGGCTTTTGACACCTATAAGCAGCACTTGTTCTTTATAGTCTGCCATTATTCTATATATAATTGGATAACATTGTCGCATAAAATTATCTGCATATTAAAGGTCTACGCCACTTTCTGTAAGATGCTCAATTGCTATTATATTTTAGTTAATGGGATATAGCGTTAGAATACTAAAGCGGGACTTATGTTTAAGTATAGTTCTTATCGCCTTATAATATGCTTTACTTTTCATATTATTATCCTTTTCTTTAATAACTGGCATAAAGCCGACAAGGATATTTGCGGGGGATGTTTATTAGCACCAAACTTGTCGGTTAAGATTACCGATAGTAAGATATACGGGCCAGGCCAATTTATTGCTATAGTATATTGTTAGCTGGGTCTTATCGACTGCTATAAGTATAGGAACTACTATAGCACCGCTAGGAAGCTTGCCTTGTGTCTCCTACCACTAGTCACCGCTGTATAGCTCATTATAGACTTGGTGGTTTTCGGCATTATAGAGTCTCTTTAGTGCATATACTAGTGCATCTTTAAAGGGTTAATGGCCAATTAGAAAGGCAATTACATTTATAATATCCTAGTAAAGAATATAGTATTCCCTCTACTTAGAGCCTTTAACGTTTAATTCCACCTTATACTTTAATTAGAGCTATTATTTGTCTTATATGCCAAATAGAATAGCGGTGATTAGTTCTTCCTATTAATTTATAGATTAGAAGCTGAGTAGGCCATAAAGTGGGCTAAGGCGGGTGTCTTTAAGCAGTACATTAACATCTCCCTTTGTGTAGCAAATGTGGTACAGCTATATTAAAAAGGCGTAATCAAACTCCAAACGAAAAGGATTGTATAGTATACTTTGGCTATTATTATATTATAATATAGTAATATCTAAAATTGTCTGGCTAACTTACTATATATTATTATCGGTCTTGCATAAAATTAGTTTACCCGCCTTTATATTCTTAGTTGCTTTAAATGTCTCTACTCTAAGTAATAATAATAACGATATAACGCTTTTCTGATGTGGTATACCGTATAGAGGCACCAGATAGGCATTCTACTTATATTCTACCGCTACTGGAGCGTACTTATTAGTATCCGTGTTTATACCATCCAGTTGCGATTGCGCGTTATCTAACCAGTAAGAGTGGTGGAATTAATCGCGAATTGTAAGCAGTTGGGCCGCAATAAATATATAAGTGTTATATCTCTCTTCGCGTGCTTTTTTGTAGACGTATTAGTGGCTAGGCAGCCGCCTTTTGCAGTACTATAGGTATTAGTAAAGGCTGCCATAACTCTTAGGGGTATAAAAATACCATAGACAGCTCTGCTGCATTGTCGCTAATTGTATATTAAATAATGTGGTATTGTTTCCAGGCGTAAAGAGTACATATTATAGTACTAACGGTTAATTGCCGGTATTTGATCTATATAAGTGGCTTAGCTTTATAGCTGCCAAGAGTATACCTTTTATTTTTTTACCAGAACTAGTTATACTAAAGCATAAGTATAACTAGCCTAACACCAAGTTTAAGAACTTAAAAGAGTCTAAGGCAGCTAAACTGGATGCTAAAGCATAAGTATAACCAGCTTGATACCGAGTTTAAGGACTTAAAAGAGTCTAAGGCAGCCAGAATAGACGCTAAAGCGTAAGTATAACCAGCTTGACACCAAGTTTAAGGACTTAAAAGAGTCTAAGGCAGCCAAACTATACGCTAAAGCGCAAGTGTGACCAGCTTGATACCAAGCTTAACACTAAGTTTAAGGACTTAAAGAGTCTAAAGTAGTGGAACTAGATACTATAAACTAAAGACTTAATAGTACCTAAAAAACCTTTATCCGTCTAAACAACAATATACAGTATTCTTAGGCAATGGCTATAGGACTACAGCTACGGCAAAGATATTATTTACCACCGATGTTATAGAGCCCGATAATATTAGCTATCCGGACCTATAGATTCCGTTATTTCTATATAAGCCGTAGCAAAAAAAAAAGGGAAGATTAAGGGTAGTGCTAGTTGAGTTAAGATAACTAAATAGGTTAGCACTTGGAACTATAATATCTGGTTTTAGGTATATAGAGTTTTAACTAATATCCAACTTAAGCTGCCGCCCAGAAGTCTTATATTTGTTATTAGGGTAACGCCAAAGGGCTAGGCCGGACAATAGGTATCAGCAATAATATAGATAATTTAAAGCCCGTAAAGTAACTAAATAGAAAGCCCGTATCTTATAGGCTAACTGCTTATCTTTAACGGCTTTCAAAAGTTTATTTCTAGAATTCCTTTTAACATCTCCAGTTTCCTATTAAACAGATATATTAGTACGAGCCTATATACTACCAGGGTACGGAGAGCTAAAATACAGTTAGAGCTCTTTAAATGATTTGCCAGAAAAGAATGGGTTATTTAGGTCAGCCTATAGATTGGCTAGCTTGACCTTAACATCCCACCCTAGCTTGCGAAGATTAGGGCTATCTCCACCTAGTATACCACTGTTAATCTGCGTATTGGTATCTCCCTTATTTATAGCGGCTAAAGAAGCTTCAGGTATCTAGTCTCTAGAAGGCATTATAATACGGCTTTTAAGAGAGCCTACTCCGCGCTAGGGTACCAGACGCTATATTATAGGTAGAGCTTATAGTAGTTGTATAAGGCGGGATACATTTCTAGGCAGTATGCGTTTGGAGAAATTGAGGCTAAGGCAAGCTTAACGTAGCTATGTTTTTGAAGACAAAGAGGCTGTAGTATTGGTTTAGGCGGCTATAGAAGTTTAAAAGATTAAGCGAACAATGGCAGGAAATAGAAGAAAAAGGCGCGTGAATAAGAGTATGGTGTTACAGGGCTAGAGTGATAATAGCTATATTATAGATGGCTTGATATGTAATTTGGACTACAGGACCTATATACAAATAAGTCCAGCGAATATCTTTAATATGAAGTGTAGTAGCCATAAATAGGATCTAGGATACTAGTTTTAGGTTGCCTGTGTAGTAGATATAACAGCTTACCTAAAAAAAAGTTGCTTTATTAGTGATATAGCTTAAAAATGGGTTGTACTTTAGGTGAAAGGGTATCCTAAAGCCTTATCTTACGTTTATGGGATAAAATACTATATTATATTTTACTTTGTTTTGTACAATCTTAGACTTTCTATAATGTCTTAGATCATCCCCTACCTCTTTCTACTATGTACTTTACCTTATCTTGCACTTGTGGGATAAAATACTATATTATATTTCACTTTTTTTTGTACAATCTTGGACCTTTTATAATGTCTTAGATTATCCCCCTGCCTCTCTCTACTATGCATTTCACCTTACCTTGCACTTATGGAATAAAATGCCATATTATATTTCACTTTTTTATACAATCTTGGACATTTTTTAATATCTTAGATTGTTCTAAACTTGTTCCCCCACCTCTCTAGAGCTGCTTCACTAACCAGTTATAACACGAAGAATAGAATTATTAGCTCTTTTATTATTATATATCTAGTCTAGTTGCTTAAGTATACCTATTAGGACATCTATTACCCTGTCTATAACTCTTTGGCTTTCTATATAATGTATGCAACAACTGACGTTCTAAGGCTTCTACTGCGGATTACACTTGTTTTTATATGCCTTGCTATTCACATCTTATAATTTTATTTACTTAGTTAGTAGCGCAAATCTTGCATCTTGTCTTGCTACGCACCTTTTGTTCCGTTTCTTACTCTAAGTCTCGCATTTCGTCCTACTGCCCATATTAAAGCTTACATCTTATCCTACTTCTCGTATTAAGACTCGCATTCTATTCTATTTCTTATATCGCTCTTATATCGCTCTTATTAGAATCCGCTATTATCTTAAGTTGATACTATTAGTATACCTTCTTATTATAACTGTTAGGATTGTCTTGTTGGATTATTTCTAATTATCTAATACATTATCCGCTCCACTGTCTTTATAAGTCACTCTATACTATTCTGTATAAAGCTTTTACCCGCTTATAAATATATAGGGTCCTTAACTATAATGGCGGCGCTATACCCAGACTCTAGTTAGTACTTAACTACTGTGACTAATAAGAACTTATCGTAAATAAGTGGTCCAAAGCTGCAGTAAGGACTCGCGATTAATAAAAAAATATATAAAGAGATCCTCTAATACTGTGCTAGCGAAATTAATAAAGCGTCTAGTGGTAGGTTGCTAGTGTCCGGGCCCATGCGAAATGGAGTTAAGTGTATAGTCTTTGACCTTCTTGATACTGAGTATAGGCATATGTTTAAGAGATCCAATCTACTATTAGAGTTTAAAGCTTTCGCTATTGCCGCTAAAAAGTCTATATGGTAACACGTAATAACCAATAGACGTAGAGGTGTGGAGGTTATAATAGCTAATGTTATTCTAAAGCATAGCGCCTTGTCTTCCAGAGAGTAGTCTATTGACTTATTTAGATTAAGGGCAACCTCTAAGGCTGCCTAGGTGCTTGGTGGTCTGTTTATTAAAGTCCTATAATAGCTAAATACCACACCTACACTATTCTATGAAATGAGCTTTGCTGTATACAGTTACCCAGATAAAATGCCATTGAATGGGGCCCCCATTCTATACAGATTTGCATTAAAAACTAAGCATAAGCATCTATTGTCCGATTCTCCAGAGAAAGTTAATATATATTACTGTGGATATAACAAGCTGCAGGCCGCGATAAGTGTAAACTTTTTGGCGGATAAATACAGGGATGGCTGGGCCATAGTAGATCTAACTACTGGTATACTAATTCTTAACCATATAAACCTAGCATTTACGGTGCTTTCTATAAAGAAGGCTGGACTTAATATAATTATAATTGGAGTTAAAAATCCTAATCGGATTATAAAGCGTAAGAGACTTTACAACTTATATAAGATTGTATAATATTGTATAGAGTTATCTAACGTACATTTACAGGTACAAGATTTAATAAGAGTAATTCTAAGTCTAACTCTAACCCTAATATTACATAACCGGTGCTAACTAGGAGAAGAATAGGCACACCTACCCTGGGTTAAAGTAGTTATAAGTAGTTAATTCCAGAGTCCACGCTACCTATATTTAAGCAGTTAAATCCAAAGCCCACGTTAACCCTAAAGTCACCGCCACCTATGCCTACTGGTGTATTATTAGCCGTACGGCCGGCTATAATTAAAACTGCTTGTAGCTAGACCCATAGTAGTAAAGACTAGCCCCTACTGGATAAATTAGAGCTCTTAAAAGGCGTAGATTTGGATAAAGTACAAACATTTAAGACAATGCTATAGGATAAGATAAAAGGATGGTATAATAAATGGCCAAAGTCTAATTGCGAAATGTTTATCAATATATTGTTTAAGGATATAAATAATAACCCTAACCTAATTTGTATTGGGGAAATTAATCTTAACCGCATATAGGAGCGCTGCCACTTTAACGCCTTAATTAACCCTATTTCGACTAATAAGGAACCAGAAGATAAGTATAAGGATAGAATTAAGAAGGTTAATTAGGAAGTTAATTACCTAAAGGATGTATAAGAAGCACATATTAACCTAGTATTATAGGTAAAGGCGCTGCGGTTCCTCTTATTTCCATTAACTATTCACAACACTCTTTAAGACGCAACCTTCCACTTATACGGCATAAAAAAGGGTAAAGCTATGTGGACATATTAGCTGCTTGGTGTTACCTATGCTCTTTATAATTATATAGCCCTAGGTGGGACCTTTCTCGCGGATATGATGGGTTTAGGTAAAATACTTTAAATGCTCTTAATCTGGTACACTAGCGTGTTAATAACTAAGATTAACCTTAACTGGCTTGATTGGGAAAATTAAGAAGGTAGAGATAAAAGTCTCTACCTTACCCCTAGTACGGATGAATACCCGCAGCCCCCTAACGCCCAATGCCCGAGTTAAATAGATGGCATGCCATAGTGCTATTGTGTTGAGGGAAGTATTACTAGAAAATTCCTTTACCGGCTAGTAGGACTAACTATATATATTACTAGATAGAATCTACTGCCCTAAGCGGTTAAAGACGTTAAATTATAGTTTAAACCCTTAGAACTAAATAATTATATTCCTGGAGGCAAACTACAAGTTCGCGTACGCTATTTGGCTTTTATTAGGTCCAGCACGAAGAAGTATAATTTTATAAATAAAGATAAAGACATTCTTAAACCTATAAAATGTGAAGGAAAAGGTAAAAAGGTCTAGTGGAAAATGGACCTAAGATCGGCTTTGTATCTTATAATTACAACATCGCAAACTTGGGCAACAACCTGGACCGCTTAGGAACAGTATAAGACTATTTTTAATCTCTATGGAGACGGTAGTCCTTGTTGTATTATTAGTGGGATTCTTGCTGACGAGTTCCATATAGATAGGTTAGAGACAGGTTATCTAATAAAAATGGCCAAATAAGTGTATAATAATTAAGCAGTATTTCCTCGCTTCTAACGCCTGGGCCTGTCTTATAAGGACGGCAATAGTAAAATAGCCTACTACACCTCTTGACCTTTAGTAGTGTTTACTTCCGGTACACTAACTAGTAAAGGTTTTATGAGTCTAATTCCTACCTTGGAAATTTTTAGGGCCCCTAATTGGGCGGATTGCCCAAATACAAAATTAATTAATGGTTGCAATATTGAAGTATTAATTAAATATAAAAAGCTAGGAGCAGCTAATTGCTCTTCTCTTCCAAATAAGGTTATTATAGGCTTTAAAGAATGCTCCTCTTTAATTATAAAGATCTTAATTATACGTAGAATAGGGGAAGACCAATAGTTTAATGGGAGGGTGATTAATAAGCTACTACTAGTCGTCTACTAAGACTGCTATATAACAAATGATTTAATATTTAAGCCGTATATTAAGAAGCTCTGGTGTGGAGCATCCCTAGAAGCTTTTAAACAGCTAAATAAAGCTTTTGGACACTAGAAAGCTAAAGGAAGAAAAGAAGAAGAACCCGTCTTTAATATAGATTAATTTCTAGAGGGAGCCGGTCACTTATTAAAAAATTTTGCCATCTTTCCAGGCCTGGCTAAGATAGAAGATAAGTGGCAGGATATGTGGTAGAAGGATAAGAAAAAAGTTGGAATAAAGCCAAGGTAGACGGTTAATAAGTTTTATAGCAAAAAATAGGATAAACCTTTGGACGAGAATCCGCTTTAGAAGAATTGGAGCATAATTACTAACTCTAGGAAACTAAAGGGAATTATAAAATATATTAATAAAGTACTTAAAAGGAATCCTAATAAGAGACTACTATTTAGCAGTTATAAACCAGCGGCATATACGCTATTACGCCTTGTAAGTTAGCCATTAGACTAGTAGTAAACTGTTACTAATAATATAATATAGTATTTCTATAAAAGGCTTGGCCAGTCTAAATATTTAACTATTTGCTAGATGGAGTCTAGGATATCCCTAAAAGACTAGGAGGATATCTATAAAGCGTTTTGTATTCTAATAGGCGGTCTTTACTAGAATGATATAGTCTAGTTTCTTATTATTAACTAAAGGGTTGGAGGAGAGGGTCTGAATTTAGTCTCTATATATAGAGTCCATCTGCTTAAACCGGCGATAATGGTAGATGTAGAGGTGTAAGTGTTCGGCCGAGCTGCTAGATCTGGACAGCTAGCGCTAGTAGTTACTACGTTAACAATGTATAGTACGGATAAGTGGAACCTGATTGATATGGTTATATTAGCGAGGTATACAATAACTAAAAGGATGATAATTAATAAGTTCTATAAGGTGTTTAAAGCTTAACCTACTTAGTAGGCTGATGATAATGTAATGGAAATAGCGTAGCTAGTGTAGTTGGAGCAGCGATCACCTGCAATAAGAATGTGTCTTAGCATAATGCATATATATATAGACAATATGCAACTGTTTAATATTTTGTGATATATTATCTTAATATTAACCACCGTGTAACTAAACCTTAGAAAGTTTGAATTTGGTCTAGATTAATATTACTTCGGCTACTAACTACTGTAATACCTGTTAAGTAATCTAGTCTATAACCCTACTGACTCTTATTCCTAATATATATTAACAATTCCTATTAAGGTGTATCCTCTCTACTAATAGACTATATATATATGCTATCTTTATTATTCCAAAAGCCTAATTGGTATGTAAGAGGATCCTTCTATAACTAAAAGAGTTTGCTAAATCCACTTTTCTAAAAAGCGTTACTCTCTATAGATTAGGTATCCTAAACGTACTATCCTCTATGCGGACTCTTTGGATTCCGGCTTTATATATAATAAGACGTCTATAATGCAAATAAGGACTATATAACAGCTTATGCCAGGCCCGTTTAGTTTATCCTAAATCTACTATATAGGGAAATTGATATCTAACTCCCTCTATATCTCGAATTGTTATAAGAAGCAAGACGGCATCAGAATAGATAAACTAACGTTTATAACTACCGCTTTCGTCTACCGATTGCACAGTTGCAGCGTATATACGAAATCCCTAACGGCGAAGAAAAGCGTACCCTAATTATTCTATTTAATCTGCCTCCTGCCTTTTTTTAATAGGTGCAAGATATCGAATCAACCTATAATATAATACTGTACTGGAATAATTAATAAACCTAGCTCTGTTAGATAAATGTGCTTAATAATAAGGACTAAAATCCCGTTGCTATTAAGCCCGTTATGCTGCAAAACGAAAGAGTTATTATTAATATTGGTACGTTTTAAGCGCACTTAATTAGCTGGCACTAATAGATATAGGTTAATAGACTACCTACTATTTTATATCTAACAGTTCTAAGAATGATAGGGCAAAATATACTGTTATTCGTCGTGTTCCTACGGACTACAATATTTAATTCATTATAGGCTAGAAATTTGACCTCAAAAACAAGTAAAAGGCAGACTTTTAGGATATGTTAGATATATTATGGACGAAACCTTTATATAGCCTATCCGCATTAGAACACATTAATAGCAGTACTATACTGTTAGATTTTGCTATTAGGTATTAGAGTAACTAAGTAACCTTAAGTCTTCCCCTTGTTACCTGGCCTTAAGCCCTATTACGTTACTAAGACTTATTACATTATCGAGTCTTATTATATCGCCGTTGAGCCTTATTATATTACTGAGCCTTATTGCATTATTAAGTCTTATTACATCGCTATTAAGCCTCATTACGTCACCAAGCCTTATTACATTGTTAAGTCTTATTACGTTGCTAAGCCTTATTACGTTATTAAGTCTCATTGCGTTATTAAGTCTTATTACGTCGCCAAGCCTCATTGCGTTATTAAGTCTTATTGCATTGCCGTTGAGCCTTATTACGTTATTAAGCCCTATTACATCGCCGCCGAGCCTCCTAGCTAGATTGGGTAATTAGATATCGCGAGTGCGACTCCTAGGGGTAGCGGGTTTAATTCTCACTTATCGCGCATTAAAAATATTAAAAAAGAAGGTCGTTTTCTATTAAATTAAGCGTTAGCAAGGCTCCAAATTAAGCTTATATTTTTATATGTGTCTCGCAACACCCAAAGTTATATATTTAACGAAATTTTAGCACTATATACTCAGCATATTAGCTCTTCTACGTTAAGTTTTAATCACGTTAGGCTAGCTCTAAATAGCAAGGGGCAGAACGTACTATACCACTACGCCATAAGGACTTTGGAATATAATCTTATAGATTTAACTAAATTATAACCCCTTCCTAAACCTTACGATTAAACTAGATCCTTAGGGATAGATCCCTATAGGGAATATTTGGTTGCGGCTTTAAAAGCTTAAAGCTCTTTTAAACTCCAAATTGAATCTAAAGCTTTATATACGCGCCTAATTGACGACTTCTTATAATATGGCGTCTCTGCCCACCCTAATTGCGACGCTGCTGTAATTACAGCTGTATATATTTTATGACGCCCTTATTCTAACTTTTGTAATCGCGATAGTACTCCTTCCACGTAGGGTCCGTACTTAGCATACTAATATGGCGAGGCACGACGAAGCCAGTTGCTACACTATATTAGCATTATAAAAGCTAATAAGAGAACCGTAAGTATGCAATATTTTCTAAATAGGAAGGTATCTAACTATTAATAGATTCCCGTTATTGGAACACCTTATTTAGGTCTAATAGAATATTAAAGCACTATAATATGTTATGAATAAGCCTTATATGGATCTTAGTTTAATTGTGGCTATAGAGGTGGATGGCGGAATTGGCTCTATAGCTATAAGGCACGACTTCTAAGTAATAGAGGCCTAATGGGAGAGGTGTTTATTTGATCGCTTACTAAAATTAACTATATATTGTGCAAAGTCAAATTCTAAGCCTTATCTGGAGCCTTATAGAATGATTGACTTAATTTTAGATTTAACTAAGCCTTAATCCAAAATCTTAGTTGTTAGAAATTTGGGGTATCTGCTACTGCGGTAGCAGAGGCACCTTAAGTTTAACACCATGCTAAGTATTATAACTTTCCTGCAGTGACCGAGCAACCCCAAATTAAGGCAATTGTAGAACTTACCATACCACTACGCCGTAAAGGCCCTTAGTTATAGTCTTATGAATTTAATTAAAATATAAACACCTTCCTAAATCTTACGATTAAATATTTCTACGTGTAACACTATGCCAAGGATTACGATATAATTGCTTAGACATAGCTTTACTATAATGCAACAGCTCTACGCTAATTAATTAATTTACGGCTCTAAAATCTAGATCTATAATACTAAAAACAAGCTCTAAGCCACTAATTTTATACTAGCAGAACGAAACTTGGCAAGAGATTTAGGTAGTAAAATTACTGCTAAGAGTTACTACCCGGATCCTAGCCGATAAATACCCACAACCACAATCTTAGTAAATGGTAAAAAGTATATAGCAGTACCGAGACAATGGCAGGACAATATAAGACAATAATAGGACAATATAAGATAATAACAGGACAATATAAGACAATAATAGGACAATATAACACAATAGCAAGATAATAACAGGACAATATAACATAATGCTAGAATAATAGCAGGATAATAACAGGACAATATAATATAATGCTAGGACAATGGCAGGATAATATAACATAATGGCGGGACAATGGCAGGATAATATAGGACAATATAACACAATGCCAGGACAATGGCAGGACAATATAAAACAATATAAAAAAATAAAATATAAGATATAAAAAGAGGGAGCCCTAATGCATCCTCTTCTTTCTACCCCCATGGCCCTGGCGCCTAATGTAGTGTAATATCGTCTATCCGTATAAGCGATAGTATTAAGACGGTTACTTTAAGCAATATGCCCAGATAACTGGTCTAGCGCATGGTTTATATAACATGTAATAATAATAGGGGGATCTCCTATTATTATATTACTGAGTAACGCCTTTAAAGCCATGTTTTTCTAGTGCCTGGAGGTCCTTAAATTATTGCAAGACGCTTTATAAGAACTTGTTTTAGCGCAGTGGCTTTAAGCCCTATAGTAGTTATATCTAGCCAGTCTTTAAGAATATAAATATTCTTAAATAAGGAAGCATCCTTAATAGCTATAATTGAGCTAAGATCCGTATAAGGCTTATTTATAACGTATTGTGGTGCTTTAATATTCTGTTAAACTTAAACAAGGTGTTCTGATAATGGGAATCTATTAATAGTTAGATATCTTCTTATTTAGAAAATATTATATACTTACGGCTCTCTTATCAGCTTTTGTAATGCCAATATAATATAGCGACTGACTTTATAAAATCCAGTTTGTTCCTTAACTATTGTCTATAATATGGATAAGTTAATCTTAATCTCTTTAGGTCTTAAAGAATAAGTTAACCTTTAGAGGATTCTGTTCTAATACGGCTAATAGTCTCACCGCTACTGTTGCGAGTATATATTCCGTTTAAAAATTGTTAGTCTTGGGAGTTAAAGTAACTAGAGACCTAGTGACTAGTCTTTTTAACTAATTCTAACGGATTATCTTCCCTACTCTCCTAAGTGAGAACGCCACGCGGATTACCAGCCCTTAAGGTAAAAATATTACTGAGCTAATATGGACCTTGCAGATATTAGGGGATAACTGCTTTAGAATTATAGCATGCTTACCTATTTATATATACCGATTCCATTACTATATCCAGATTCCGGTAAACTAAAAGGGTCTACTCTGATTTAACCTACTACCTCTCTTAACAGTTTAATCGTATCTTCTCTTAAAAGATTATACTAAGAGCTTAGATACTTCTCTATTAAGCCAGACGGACCTAAGATCTTATTAACTTATAGTAGAATATCTCCGTTTTCGCTGATAATATTCTGGCCCTTATTAGGGATATTAAGTATTTCGGCAGAGGTTGGGACCTCCAATCGTGCTAACTAGGCTCTACCAGTTAAGGGCTAACTAGGCGTCTTAAAGTATTAATAAACATAGTTACTAGTACATGTTAAGCTGCCTAGAAGGGATTTATGTATATAGAACTATAGCGCTATAGCCTAGAGGCTGCATACGCAGTATTATACGTAGTATAATACAATGGAGATAAAAAAAAAATTATATATATATATATATAAAAAGTATTAACGAATCTGGGTGCTGAATTGAGCTTATTAAGACGGAGAAGATATAAAATAGATAGAAGGAGGCTCGTAAGTCCAGGTGGTATAGTAGGTGGAGAAGCATTTGCTAATATGCTTATTTATTTCTTATAAGACATTTAATTAATTGTTTTATATATAACTAAACAATATAGTTACCTGTCTACACAATCCTATACATTAGTCTTGGCGCGTAATTAAAATGTCTTTTCTACCGCACCTCCCCTAACGCTTCTAGAATTATAGCACTAATAATAAACCTAAGCCATAACACTAAAGACACTCTTAAGCGAGATCTTAGGGTTACAAATGAACAATACAATACAATCTACTATAATGTTGAAATTAAAATGTTAACGCGCGGGCTCCTTGGACAGCCACTACGCTCCCTTATAAGTAAGGTATAAATATAGTAAATATTAAATAAAATCTCTAATAAATTCCTATCTGTGTTTCTAGGTTTACCTAAAAACCTATATACTAAATATATTAAATAACTTGCCTAGCGCTGTAGCTATAATGCGACGCGTTAAATAAATAAAACGGCTCCTATTAGGCAAATTACAATAGGTAACCCAGTACTCCCACACTCCGCCATCGCGTATTATCCACCGGCTGGCATACCAAAGGCAATAAGGCAGGAGGGAACACCAAGGTTATATAGAACAACAATAATACTAATCCGGCGGGCAGCTAACGAAGAGCTAATAATTATCCCTACCCAAAAGCTAGCAACCGGCAAGAATAACGCCCTAGATATACACGTTGATAATCTAAACTTCGATACATTTATAGACATACTAGGCTAGGATATTAACTTTAACCCTAAGAGCAAAACGCTTTGCTACTACATTGGCAATAAGATAGCCGGAGGACGAATTTAGCTTATAAACAAAGAGAAATAGCATAGTGCGGTTAAGGATATGTTTCTATAAGAAATGGATAGGTTTTTATTTATAATAGAATAAAGAAGAACGAGTAGGTTACTATTTAAAGTTAATTCAGCATTACTAACTTGTATTTACAGTCTGTGCTACCAGCTAAGAACAATGCAATCACTTACCCTCTATTTCCGTACCCTTGCCTTTACTAGACAACTCGCACTTTACATATATAAAAACAGGTAGAACTGGTAAACGGGTTAATACTAAGGCGATACTTAACCTATAGCTATCCCAAAAAACCTCTCCTAGTTAAAAAAGAGCCTTTACTCTACGCCTTAACCCACAATAGAAAAGGCGAAGGCAACTATAACCACAGCATGGATTATATGCCTTAAAGCCACTGCTTTATTCGGAATACTTGCTGGTTTAATAGATTACCATATATAAAAGTAGACGGCTTAATATTAGAGCCCTTTAGCGTGCTATTAGGCAAGGGAGTCTTAGAATAATATAACCTAGGATATTCTTGTAACTTATCCGGCATTCTTAAAACGCCTAAGGGGATTAGACAATAAAGCCTAAGGTTTATACCCGTTTTTTCTAGTAAACTTGTTGGGGTAATATATGTTAATACTATCCCTAGCTCACTCTTAGTATCCAACACCTAATCCTTATATCTATGCTTGCGCTTTCCTTGCCATTCTGCTAAATTCAATTGCTGTTGCGATACATATATAGGGGATAGGTTGGGCTTACTATAGGCTAGCGGGGTTAATAACACGGAAGAATAACGTTGGATATTTACGGTAGAAATACTAGGTGTTGCATAAGGGTGTGGAATATAGTGATATAACTATATAGAAGTGTTATTACTGTCCTATATACCGCCTGTGCCTACCCTAGCATTATCTACACTAGCGAGCTGCATGGATGAGGTAGATAAGCTTCGCTTTAAGCATAAGACAGGTGTTAAACCTAGTATAGGTAGACTGGAATAAGGTATAGGATCTAAAAGCCAGCGCCCTAAGTAGGTAAAGTGGTTTAATAAGGTACCTCCCTATTAAATTTAGACACAAGCCTTACCAGCCTACTACTTTTATTGCCGGGATTAACGTTTAACCTTTTATATACGTATACCATATCTGCTAAGGGATATGCTAATAGAATAAAATAGTTTCGCGTATAATAGCAAATAGTATTAGACAATCTTTAACTATGCAATAATGTTTTCTTAACTACTAACTTAACGCGAGTTAATAGGTCGTGGTTATAGCTTAACCGCAACCAATTAAAACTAGCAGCTAATTATAACAAATACACCCCTATTTAAGTTATTTGCAAGTACTATAGTAATAATACTCCTACTAATACTGCCATCAGTCTAATATATACTATACCAGTATATATTCTTTTAAGTCGTTAATCTATATACACTCTAGATATTACAGAAACAGCTATAAGGTAACCTATTCTAGCTATAAGCTGTACCTTCTACTAACTAGGTAAATACAGGAGTGTTACCATAGCAGGTAAATATAAAAACGCGTTATTAAACACTTAAACTAGTAGTAAGAACCCTACTTTGAGTTAATATAGGATAAGAAAACGAGGATAACTAGTATAATTAACCTTATGTCTCTACCTAGCCTACTGCTAGGAGTTGCCCACGTCCTAGCTAACGGAAGGAAGAACGCGCTAACGGAGAATAAGCACGTGGAACCCAGCTAGAACGAGCAATATTATAACTCTAGTCTAGTTATATCTGGGCGCGGAGAGGAGTAGGCACGCAATAGACCCTATTAACGTCAAATATAATATATTAAGCTGGCTGACAATATATAGAATGTATATGGCCGCCTTTAGCTAAAAAGGGTATTATCTAATAATAAGAATAGCGACTCTAGTCTAGTTGTATCTAGGCGTGGAGAGGAGCAGGCATGCAATAGACCCTATTAACGTCGTATATAATATATTAAGCTGGCTGACAATGTATAGAATGTACATAGCCGCCTTTAGCCAAAAAGGGTAATCTCTAATAATAAGGATAGTAACTGTAAGTCTATACCTACTTCTTCTACGAAACGATAGCAACTAAATATTAATAAATCTACTAAATCTGTTGATAATTTAGTAGTAGAACCAGCTTAGTTAAAGACGTGAAGTCCCAATCTTTTGGTTAAGGTAGGTTATACCTTTATACATAACCGGAGTCTAACTGCAATACTTAATAGTCTCCTCTACTATTTGGCACTTGGCGAGCCCTAGTAAATAAAACACTCTCTTTACTATCTAACCGCCCACCGCTATAAAAAGCAGCATCTTTATAATATACCTCCGGCTCTTAATAATTGCGTATTGGTTTAAAATACTCTCCTACACGCCCAATCCGTACCTTACTATGTAAATAATTGCGTGCTAGTTTAAAATACTCTTCTATACGCCCAATCCGTACCTTACCGCGTAAATAATTACGTGCTAGTTTAAAATACTTTCCTATACGCCTAATCTGTACCTTATTGCGTAAACAACTAATATTTGGCTTTATATTCTCCCTAATAAGCCGTGTTTGCCTAAACCCTAATATAGCTTTATCCACAAAATAAGTAACCTCCCTCTAATATAGAGTACACCAATCTAGTATTCGATCTAAAGGGGACCTAGATAGCACCAGGGAAAGTAAGAACGAGTTAGACTATAAAGACAATTTTAACCTAACTGCCGTGATACGGGCAAGAGAAGAGTACCTCTAGATATTACAACGGTGACGCACGAAAGAAAACCCACCTAAGAGATATAAGCCCATATTTGCGCTTTATAGGTCTATTTTACTAGTAAGGCTGGTAACTAACTCTGGGACTTATAACGGGTATCTTATTAACCCGTGGTTTAACCGCTTTCCAGGCCTTATTAAGGATATAATAAAAAAGGCATAGTTAGAAGCTATTTTAAAGCAGCCGAAAGTAGTACAAAAAAAAACTAATTATATTCCTGACCTGGTGTCCGCTTGTAAGGTATCTATATACTAGAAATATTATATCAAATTATCCACTAACAATCTTAATATTATGTATAGCTATTTAACGCAATAGGGAACTTTAGGAACCACGCAATTACAAAGGCTCGTATAGTTATAAGGGAGGTGTATAGGCTAGGGTTTAACAACGCGCCTAAACTAATTATAGAACTACTAACTAATTATAATTTTATTGCGCTGGATTATACAAAGGTATTTTGCCTGTGCTATTTAGTAAAATGCTAATAAGAGTTAATAGCCAAGTGATAACCGCTTCCGTTCTAACGTGATAGTTGCTAGCATAGCTGGTATATTTTACGGTAGAGGAAGAAACGGCCTTGCCCAATTACCCTGCTCTTATAATATGTTTAAAAAGCTTACTAGTAACACTATTGCTTTTGTTTCAACAGCAATATATTATGTAATTAGGGAGTATAGAACTAGGTCTAAGGGAACGGACAACTTTTATAGCACTATTGTTAGCGGTTAGTGCATATCTAGTGTTTTACTACCTATTATTATTCTCTAACCTGTTGTAGAAGCCTATGCTAACCTCTTAGGTAGCTAGAACTAGATGTCTAGAAAACGGCAATCTAGAATCTAGCTACAGCTTTAGCCCGCGGTTATTAAACATACTACGGGCCCAATGCCGGATTAATTGACTATAGAAATTATTAAGGACCTATATAAAGATAACCTTAACGACCTTATAGCGGATTTAAGCGATAATATAAGAGAGAGGTTCCTTGTAAGCCTTAGCGACAATAAAACTAACGCGATTATTAACTTAGGCTATTTATTAGTAAGCTGGGCTATACCATCTAATCTACTAAGTCTGTCTTAAAGGGAGAGCTCTAGAGTAGGCTAGACTAGTCTACTAAGTCTGTCCCAAATGGAGAGCTCTAGAGTAGGCCAGACTAGTCCGCCAAGTCCGTCTTAAAGGGAGAGCTTTAGAGTAAGCTAGAAAATCTAGGGCCCTACTACTACTATAATATTTACTAATTCAACTTTTGGAACTAGCTAAGTTTATTAGATTTAGCAGAATATATATCCTCCGCCCTAGTATACCACTTTGTCCTAAATATAGGAACCAGCAAGCCTAAGCTAAAAAGGTTTAAATCTAATAAGTTATTTGCATAATTTAAGCAGTACTATAGCCTTGCAGAGGACAGCTATAGCTGGTATAGTAACGGAAAAGCAATATTAAATTTAATTAAGAATAAGGAGCAGTATATAAAGTTTGTAATATATGCTCTGGACTCTAGTGTGGAGGAGCTAGTAGAGTTTTTAGTAGGAGATTAGGTGTAGGACTTTCCATACTCTCCTATAGGATGACTGCGGCTTCCTTATTATATATACTAGCTCTTAATCTACCTTTCTTTCGGCCTATATCTGCTACTCTTAGTAGCTACTTTTTGGCTATATGTATATGCTATGCTAGCAAAGCTAAATACTTATAGTATATTATTGTTGTAGGGAGAGCAGGAAAGGTCTTATGCTTTTAGAATATATTATAAAACAGTTGGGATATTATATTAAATTGTCTAAAACAATATAATGGATTGTATAAAGAAGTGTATATAATTTGCTTTGCTAGCCTT
>Ga0307507_10002233_pt1 | contig 41358 bp, 43 predicted proteins | sample 7_EM_MG_FD_207223 | JGI IMG/M metagenome (GOLD analysis project Ga0307507, IMG submission 207223) | Populus trichocarpa ectomycorrhiza microbial communities from riparian zone in the Pacific Northwest, United States - 7_EM | ecosystem: Host-associated > Plants > Roots > Unclassified | place... | reverse complement strand
TCATAAAACATACTGAGTATCAAACGATACTCGAAACCAAACATAAAACATCATGAGTATCAAACTCAATCATAAAACATACTGAGTATCAAACGATACTCGAAACCAAACAGTAACCTGTACCAGTTACAGTTGGGGTATGGGGGGATCCCGTTTGACCCTGAAGGAGTGAGGGGCAAAGGGGTGGTGGTGGGATTAAAATTGGGGGGTGTGTTGTGGGAGGTTGGGGTTGGAGGAGTGTTGGTTGCAATGGAAGAGGCGGGATTTATTTTAGCCGAGGGTGCAAGGTGGTTGGTGGATGAAAAGGAGAGGAAGAGGAGGGAAAAGTTGGGGCGCATGAGCTCTACAGTGGTGGCGTTTGTCAGAGGTGTGGTGGAGGCTGACGTGCTGCTGAAGAAAGGCTTGTGGCTAGGGGGAAGGTGGCACTCGGTTAAAAGGTATGAGGCGGTGCAACCAATAAGAGTGAAGAAGGGTTGGGCTTGAGTGGCGGAGAAGTTGGATGTGGTCATGGGGAGTGAGGGAACGGCTTTGAGGATGGTCAATTGGAGCGTGGATGGCATCTCCAAGGCAGTTGCGGAGATTGGGAAGGAGGTTAAGGAGATGAGGATGTTGAATGGGTATGGGACGAGGAAGGAGGTGAAAATGCACTGGTCGGAGTTTTTACGGAAGAAGAGGGAGGAGGATAGGTTGGCGTCAATCATGGTTAGTATGGATGGCGTTGTTATGGGACTGGTTGGAGGTGTGGACGGAGTAACGTTCACAACGAAGGTGAAGAAGGAGAATGATGGTAGTTCGTGGTTTCCTAAAGAGCCTGTGGGTCCACTATTTCCCCCGGGGGGAGCAGCCATTGCAACTGTTACACCTGGGGGGAAGAAGCGAGGGACTTGGGCGACGAAGGAAGAGGCGTTGAAGGCGTTGGGGTATAGTAAGGGAGGGGGGAAAGAGAGTGAATGGATGGATGAAGAATGAAAGGGGGAGGATAGAAGTTGAATAAGGGCAAACAGACTAAATGCTACAAAAAGCCCTATAGTGTATTAGATAGCTGGTAGTTAGCTAATAAATACCGAAAGTTATGATTAAAAAAAAAAAAAAAAAAAAAAAAGTATCCGGATGCGCCGGCGGAAATCTTGGCACAAGTCTTGGCATTTCGATTCTCTCACGCTAGGCCAAAAAGTAAGATAGAGCGAGTCACCATTGATGATGCCAGCTTCCAACCCATTCGACGGCCTGTAGGTCCCTCTTTCGCAGCTGGATGGTCTAGTGGGTAGTCTGTAAGAATAGAACAGACTTTATAAATAGAATAGATATTGGTAGATTGAAATTGGGAACTTGTAAAGGATGTGGAGGGGTGTGGTGGGCCGGCGGATGGCAGGTGGGGGGTATTCAGAGAGTTGAACGAAGATCCAGACAAGATGAAGAAAGAAAAGACAAGAGATTTAGAATACATTTATGCTTCAAACTTATTTCCACCATCCTGTAGCATACACCTTCCCATAATCATAGGCAGCTTTGATATCTCATTATTGATATCTTCAATAGTGATCTTCTCCCATTCTTCCACCAAAACCTCTCGTATTTGAACTGGGGTAGTGATTTTCTCCTCTCCTCTACGGCGTAGAATACGGGACTTCATCAAACGCCATATATGGTCAATGGGGTTTAGGTCTGGCGAGTTAGCTGGCCAATCAACCTTGGGTATACCTACCTGTTCACGTGCTGCATTCGTGAAGTCTGAACAATGTGAAGGGGCGTTATCTTCAATGAGACGGAAATTTGGAAGGCCTGCTATTCGCTCTGTGCAGGCTGGCCACAGGATCGGCTTACACAAATGATTCACATATCTCCATGAATCTACCCCTTTCCCCTCCTCAACCTTAAGCGGCCGAAAGGTAAACTTCTTTCCCCGGAAAGATTGTACAGTTTTCACCTTCCTTCCCTCAGCCCGCCCTACTGCTCTCCTCACGGCCCTACCCGCAACTCCTCCTCCCTCAGATTTCTCCATTCCTCCGACAATTTCCAGGCAGCATTAAGCCTCTCTGTTTCTCCAGCCATCTGCCTATTCTTTTCCTCAATCTCTTCTTTTGCCTTCTGTTTTTCTTCTTTTGTTGTAGCTGGCCATAAAAAAAAAGGCCCTTTCCATCCCCATGATATAGCCCCCCAGCACATCACGCATGTGCCATTTTTTTTCTTAGTGCCCCCACAATCAGGGTGCCACCTTTCCCCCTTTTCCCTCCAGACCAAGATTTGCCGAAAACTGCGCCGACCTCGATGGACATTTCATCCGTAAACATGTAGTCAGCCCATTCCATCTCCGTTCTCCACACTGCTCGTTCTCGACAATAGTTCTATAATATCATAATATGTTACCTCTACCAAACCACAACCCATGATATATACTGTAAAATCTCTTCAAATCTGCCATTTCAGGCAGCTCTATAATCTCCAAATTCTTAGTTGAGTTGCACTGAGGTGGATTAGGGTTTTCCATATACAGTAAAAGATTGGCTTATTAGACATTATGGATCTTGCTAATTGGGATATCCAATTCTGGCTAACAGACAGATCATGACTGATAATCTGATAGTGGATTTCAAGAGTTTTTATGCTATAAGAGGCATCCAGCCATGGGGATCAAAAGGGATGTTTTTGGATACCAGCTCTCCGGCAACCTAATACAAAATAAAAACCAAGCAGAATCAAACTTACCAATCGATTCAGTCTGTGTTCTGGCCCAAGGATAGGCTTAAACTCTTCATGGTATGCATGAATACCCCGGGAAGCCAAGGCACAGAAAACAGTTCCATCACCCACATGCGACAGTCCTGCCTCAGGCTGAATATCGATAAGCTTCATTCGGCGGCTAGCAAAGTTCAGCTTCACTGTCTCCACCAAGCAGTCCTTATCCTCTTCAGTGAAGACTTCTGGCATGCCTTGCCTGGGATTTGGATCCAGACACTTCGCTTCCACTAATTCTAGAAGCCCTATTGGCTTCTCCACACGCTGCCTAGCTTCATGTCGTGCCTTCTCAGCATTTTCCACAGCATGGCGCCAAATATCGTTTGCGGTTGAGGTTGGGATACTGGTAAGTTCTTTGATTTTTACATAGGCCATCGGGTTCGGTAGGCTCCATAGCGCTATTATCACCACTCTCCTGCGTGGTGTAACCTCCATTCCGATTATCACTGTTGGATTGTTAACTTCACCTTCAAGTTCGCGTTTACATACCTCTTTTTACTATCGCACGTGTCATATTCTCATGCAAATACCAACCAGCGAGTGTGTGGAAATATCAAAACAACACTCCGGATAAATGGTTAAATACATCGCTTGGCGCTTTGGCCGCTGTGGGTGCCAAGCCCGATTTCTCCCCATCCGGATACTTTTGGAATACGCAAGTACCATGAACCAGACACCGAAGACTTGATGGTGGAGAAACCTCCTACAGGAATTCCCGAGATTCTCAGCCTGCGGGACACGACATCGCCTTCACCTAGTGTGAGGAGTTTTCCCCCCAACATTCTCACGGCACCTTTGAAGCATTGGTGCTCACAATCATTGTTCCGCTGGTTACCGCAGAGCCCGAGGAGGGCACCAGCGCTAATGGTACTAGGGTCGGGAGTCGTAGCGGCTGTTGCATCATCGTCGGCTTCCAAGGCGTGGTATGCTCAAATATGTCGGGTGTCGGAATTGTCTTTTCCGATCCGGATCAGTGTGTCTAGTTGGCTAGGTGGTATTGGCAAGCGAACTCTAGCCGCAAATTGTGGAAAAATAAATTAGCTCGTAGATTCTCAAAGTCTGATAATACTAGTAGATTGGACCATCACTTACGCGGGCGACTATACAAGTTATCATTACCACCATCACCCTCATCATCATCATCACCATGATTATCGTCACCATCTTGGTCCGAGTCCCCATCCCCGTCATTGTTCCCAGTATCCATCGCCCGCTCTTTGCCTTTTCTCGAAGGCATGGGCCGAGTTGTAGGCTGAGAAGGCCCTCCCCCACCGTGCCCCGTGCTCTTAGGGCGATTGTTCTATCGCTGCTTCCACTCATCCTGCTCTTCACCGGTATAGTCTGGCCCAATCTCTTCCTGGGCCCCATTATTGTCATCCCTTTCTGCATCTATGGCTACCACGAAAGGACCAGCAAAGGTGCCCGCGTTAGTGTCATGGGGGTAGTAATATTCCAAGAACAAGCGAATACACTAGGCCCGATCGTTCGTGATTCGGAGAATACGTCTAGGGAGACGACAGTTATGATAAAATGATTAGATAGGTGAAATGATAAATATTTGTTTAACATCTATATATTGGTAAGGTCTCTTCTCTGTTGCTTGATGACCTTCTAACTACGCGGGCTCTTGCCCGCTACTTATACCCTCTTACGGGGTGCTTCATACACCTATAGTTCTTAAGTACCTCTTGGACTTTAGTGAACTCTCATGAATGTGCGAACACCGTTTGACCCTGACAATTCACACACCACTTCAACTTTAATCATAGCTAAGTTAATTGCGTCCAATTACTTGCTCTCGATCTTTAGGTCATAAGAACTTAGTCTGTAAATGTAGCCTGGCTTGGTATCATACCAGTTGTTCCTTCCGGTCATGTTGTGATCAACATTTCGCATGCCTGGTAATCATATGCTTATGTCTTACATATAAGACTACATATGTTGGTCAGCTTAACTTTGAAGTGCCATTACTTCTTATCCAACTGTTCAAACTCCGCCGGATGACTTGCTACTTATAGAGATTGATTTCTTCTATACGAGTCAGCAGAAAGCCCTCGGTCGCAGTGCTCGTGCCGATGCTTGGAGACTGATTTGGAAAAAGAGTATATTAATGATAACAATGACGGGTGTAAGAGTCGAACACCTGACCTCAGGTAAAAACATCCAGGACTATTCCGATAGGCCGCGATGTACGGTGTTGCAAGTAGGGTCTTCTTGACTCATGTCACTGGTGAGGGGACACAACTTTCCCAGCTGATGTAAGGCGACCTACTGTCCCAACATCGAAGCTGGAGGGGGGTGTTGCTAACTCTTTTTGAGAGATTCATGCGCGAAGGTGGCTAACTTGACCCCCTTATGCTGCTGGGAGCTCTGTGCCTAACAGGAGGTCCCTCCTCTTAAGTTTCGTCCCGAATACATTTTGTCTAGCTATAATACATTCTTTGTCTTTTATTAGCTCCGTATAGTAGGGGTAAAAACGTGAAGTGTTTGCTTGTCCACTTGTGGAAAACCTTTCTCATACTACTCATCCAAGTTCGGCCCCGGCATCTCAGGGTTTTCCCTATGAAATTTTCCCACCTCTTCCCTGGCGTTTTCCAACCCCTTCGGTGGTTCCCAGGTATTTTCATCCTCTGAGCATCCTGCCCATTTCACAAAGTATCAGAGTTCTTTGAACTCCTTGTTTACCCTTCTGACCTTTCTCGTGTAGGTGATTATCCAACTTTTAACGATTCTTTCAACCTCCCATTCCAGATCACCTTCGACCTCCTCTAGCTCTCAGGGAGGTTGTTCTTGGTTGGGTCAGTCAGCGACTTTATAGGGTTCGAGCAGCGAGACATCAAATAGTGGGTGGATTTTCCAGCGAGCCAGGATATCGAGTACCAACGCCCTATTGCCTTTTTTCTCTAAGACTTTAAACAGGCCGTACAATCGTTGGGTGAACTTCCTTGTCGGTCATTTGCTCTTAATGTTTTTTACATCCAATAGTACCAAGTCACCTATCTCGATGTCAGGCTGGGGTGTCGCTTTCTGGTCCTCGTAATTCTTCATGGTTTCTTTTGTTTGCTCGTGGGTTGTCCTCGTGTTTTCCTACACTTTTTTCATCCAGTGCGTATACATTGTGGCCCCTGGGTTTTGAGCCTCTCTTTCCTTCATCCATTCCGTCTGAGGATGAAACCTGTAGTTGGCGAATAGGGGGTTATACTAGGTGCGCTTGTTTCGGAATGATTGTAGGCGGATTCGGCCCACAGTAGCATCTGATACCAGTCGTTTTGGTCATAGTTGATGACGCTTCGAAGGTAACCTTCAAGTCCTTGGTTAGTTCTTTCGGTTTGTCCGTCCGTCTGTGGGTGATACACCATTGACATTCGCTGTTTAATTCCCAATGCTTTGCACAATCATTGGCAAAATTCCCCCAAAAACTTTGCGTCCATGTCCGAGACGATTTAGGAGGGGCGTCCGTCAAGTTTCCAAACTTCCTTAAGGAAGGTATTCGCGACATCTTTTGCCGTCGCATTTGTCACTAAGACAATAAAGTGGGACATTTTTGTAAAACTATCCACCACTACCATGATTGGGGTCTGTCCTTGGGACTCAGGTAATTCTGTAATGAAATCCACTGAGATAGAGGTCCATGCTACGTAGGGGACTTCTAAAGGTTGGAGTAAGCCATACTTCGCGTGTTGTGGAGATTTGTTATGTTGACATTCGTCGCACAATCGCACATAGTCGTTTATCTATTCGCTGAGTTTTTCCCAATGGAAGTTTCTTGTAACCAATTCAGTGGTTTTTTCTTGCCCGAAGTGTCCGGCTACCTTCGAGTCGTGACATCCTTTCGCGATCTCAGCTAATAGTTCTCCCTTTGAAGAAATGAATAGTCTACCCTTGTAATACAGTAGTCCATCTTCCAGTTCCCCGTGCTTTGGGAGTTTTTCCCGTTTTCCCTTTAACTGACTTAACTCCCCTTTGCGTGCCGTCCAAGTGTCGTCTTCTTTTCCTGCCGCTCTCATTCTGTCCAGGAATGAGTCGTCCATGGTTTGCATTTGTATTGCTGCGATCATGGCACTGGACAGCATTGTCACCTCGTCTCGTAGGCTAGCTTGTCCGTGAATCTCTTCTTCGTCAAAGTATCAGTTGTCCTGAGGGTCTGCATTTAGGAAACACATGTTGACTTTGAGTTTTTAACATGTAATTATCCGTTTAGGACTGATATAGCTTGAGCCGAATCCCCATGTTCCCCTTTCTGTGTCTTACAGATTATCGATTACCATGGCATCGTGTGTTTGTATTTTTTCCACGATTACTTGTGCGATACGCTCGCCAGCCTTGAATTCGTAACTGCTATTCCCATGGTTCGGTAATATTACTTTCATTTCGCCGGTGTAATCCGCATCTATGACACCGCCGCCTACCGCTATTCCATGTTTACTCGCCATGCTACTTCTTGCCGCCAGCCTGCCGTCTGTTCCTCTGGGTAGTCCTATTGCGATTCCGGTGTCCACAAACATCAGTCTTGGGGCTGGTATGGTGCCATCCTTTAAGGCCTAGATGTCATGTCCTGCTGCCATCCTGGAACCTTTTGTTGGGATTATCGCTTTTTGTTGCAGTGTTTTTGTTGTGAGCCGGTGCGTCACCCTCTTTTGTCCTTTCACGAGGCTGACCTAAATTCAGTCCTTTCTTTGACAAAATGAAACTTCGCAATGTTCCGGTTTCAAAAGTGTTTGTTCGCGATGCGTAGTTCCCGCCTCCAGGTGGTACTCCGGCCGCCGGCTCAATGCATCAGGTTTGCCCCCTCTGCTGCCGGGGCGGTATACTATTGTAAAAATGAAATTGGCAAGCCATTGAGCCCATCGGATCTGTCGGGGGTTTCCGACCTTATTAGTGAGGAAGTATTGCAGGTTCTTGTGGTCGGTGTATGCTGTCACCAGGTCATGCGCTCCTAATAGGTAGTGTTTCCATTCGCGGAATGCTTCCAGGATTGCCAATAACTCTTTATCATGAATTTCGTCATTCCGTTCGGCATCGTTTGGCTTTCGTGAGTGGAACGCAACGGGGTGTAGTCGTTTTCCAAAGTACTAGGAAAGGATACAGCCCAGTGCGAAGTGACTAGCGTCTGTCTCGATCACGGTTTTTGGTCCGGGTAAAAATGTGCTAGAATAGAGCCTGAAGTAAATCTTCTCTTGAGTTCCTCAAAGGGTTTGTCTTGTTCCTCCCCCCAAAACCATAAATGTTTTCCTCCTTTGGTTTTCAAAGTGTCGGTAATCGGCTTGCAAACTTTTCAGAAGTTTTCTATGAAGTGTCGGTAGAAATTTGTAAAACCAATAAAGATTTGTATCTCTTTTACCAACGTTGGGGCTCTCCAATTGAGGATACTTTCAACCTTTTTTTGGCTCATAGTGACGCGGCTTTTTCCAACGATGTATCTGACAAATTCAACTGGATCGACATGGAACACAGATTCCTTTAAGGATACCGCCAGGTCATCGCGTTCTAGCCTGCCTAGTACTTCTTGTACCAGAGACTCGTGTTCTTCCATTCTCTTAGAGTAAATTAGGATGTGATCCAAATATACTACGACTCCGTGATCCAGGAATTCTCGGAAGATAGTGTTCATCATGGCCTGGAAGGTGGCGGGTGCGTTGACCAGCCCGAATGGCATTACTTTATATTCATAATGTCCATATCGGGTACGGAAGCCGGTTTTCCATTCATCTCCTTTTTTAATTTGGATTAGATGATAACCGTCTTTTAGGTCTAACTTCGTAAAGATGGTTGCACCGGCCACTGTTTCCCTTAGTTCAGTCATGAGCGCTAAAGGGCATTTGTTGGGTATGGTTAACTTATTTGGTTGACGGTAGTCTACACATAATCGTAGTCTTCCATCAGGTTTGGGAACAAAACGGATTGATGCGCCCGCAGGAGATTTGCTGTGAACTATTTTCCCTTCGGCTAAAATTTTGTGAAGGTATTTGTTTAGTTCTTCTAATTGGTAAGCCGACATCGGGTATATAGGTCCCCAGGGTGGAGTGGCTCGGTCTTTGAGGTCAATCGCATGGTCCAACGTTCACCTAGGAGCCAGCATTTCTGCTTTTTCATTCTCGAACAATCCCTTGTACTGCCAATACGGTTTTTGCAATCCATCTAGTTGTACTTTCTCCCACCTTATGGATCCGATCGTTCCTATCATTCTGGCTTCTTCATTGAAAGCTACCGTTTCGTCCTATTCAAATATGGCGGCGATGCCTTCATCTTGTACATGTTCTACACACTTGGTATGTTCCAAACACCATTTCTCCGGGGTTTCGCTAGTTTTTATTGGATGTTCGTGGTGCCACCACCGGAATGGTATGAACATGTCATATTTGCCAGGGTCCGCAATCTCGCAGGGGACCAGAGTTTTATGGCCATTGGTACCGCTTTCGAGTTGAATCGGATGTGAATTGTATTTTCCTCCCGTGGAGGATAGTTCGCCATTGAATGCGGTTATTTTAAGCGGGTTATCTCTTATTTCGTAACTCACCTTGAGGGTGTGTGCAGTGTTCTTGTTTGGGAGGAATAGGTTGGAGCCAGAGTGTAGTAAAACTCTAATCTTATGCCGTTTGTCTGATTTGACTAGGATGGCATTTCATTCAGGGTACTCGCAGTGCTGTTGATTCGGTTTAGATTTTGTTCGCTGGGGGCCGGGGCCTCGTGTCTCATAAGCTCTCTTCATTGTGGTGACTTTTTGCGTTTGTTACTGCGCCTGCACACTTTCGGCTCATGAAGCCTCCGCAGACAAACTGCTTTTTCCTTTCACCAAATATTTTTGAAAATATAAAATAGTTTGGTGATTCTTGGGGATTTCCGAGGGTAGAATTTTTCCTGAGAAGTACAATGCTATCTTGTTTGTATATCGGGCAGCCCACTACTAGGGGTCTTTATTCCCTGCCGACGGATTCCCATATACCAGGGGTAGTTCGTCTAATGATTCGTGCTTTGCAGCTCGGATGCGCCTTCAGTTATGACCAACTTATCCACACTTATCGGTAGTAACGAGGAGTTTACCATACCTATCGCCTAATTCCTCCAGCCCGTGCAGAAGTTTCTTGATGAGGTGGGTTGCGGTTCTGTGTGTGCAATGAACGTGCCCAACTACTATGAGAGAAATTTTGAGGTCGCGCGCTTCGTCCGACATGACAATCAAATGGGGTGTCCTGTTATCGAGAAGTGCGACCCATAGCACTCATGGGTTAGTTTTCCTCATGAGACTCTGTTCTTTCAATCGTTATCGATCCTGTACTTTAAGACTGGCCTCTGGGGACGATTACACTGGTGTCACCGTGGTCTGATACCAGCTTCTCACTCATCACCTTGGCTCGAGTTCCGTACGTGGCTCTTTTCTTGCTGTCTTTGTGTCCTCTTTGGTTTTCTACTAACCCTCGTTAGTCCTAGGGGTCCCTCTAAGCAGTGGAGCCCTTTTCCAGTCGTGTTGCCCAAGGTGGGTTCCTTCGCTGCTCTCTCGATTCTATCTGGGATATAGACTTCTGGACATCTTCACCGTACAACACCCAGGTGCTACCAGTTTCCCAGTCGGAGATTTGTCAGGCTTTTGGGATCGATGCACTCAACGGGTATGAGCTGATGAGTGCAGTTCACATGATTTCGATTCCCGGTTCGATGGCCTGACTACCCACATGCCGTCGCCACTGGTGCCAATGAGCGTCATAGCCCTTGATCTTCCATAAAGGTACAGGTACTGGCCGGTGGCTCGCTTGTCGCGGGGTTTCTCCACGGCTATCCTCCGCCACGGCGGCTACCCTTGGCTTTCTAGGCTTTGGGTGGTTTGATCTTCCACCTGGTAATTTGAACGATTTGCTTTGATGGTACTGACTCGAATTTCTTTCTAACACTGCTTCCATCCGTGGTTTGTTAGGGTAGATCTAGTGCATTACCCATTCACCTTTCTTTGGTCGACTATTTTCTGGTCGAGAGCCTTGTGTACGTCGGCCCAAACTCGATGAATCATTTTCTGCCAGGGCGCTGGCTTCCCTTTGTCTACCTTCTCCCCTTTTTGCTTCGCCTGGTACACCCTTTTCTTCATGGCGATATACTTTGATTTTTTCATTATCTTTGCCTTTGTTGGCTCGTCACGTTTCATTTTCCCACTTGAGTTTAATCCTGTGAAAATATTTTCCTTAAGCCTTTTTCCTTTCTGGAAGACTTCTTCATCGTGGCCCGGATGTCGGAGAGCTTCTATCCAATATCTGTCATTGGCGTATTCTTGATCAATTGACATTCGCCGTACAGCCTCATCCGGTATTTGGTCTCTGATTAACTTTCTGAAGGCTATTCCAGTAACCTTTGCGTTGACATTCCAATTTTCGAATTCCAGTAGAAATTGGTTAATGTCATTCTTGTTTCAGACTTTCAACATTTCTCGTAGGGCCTTTTCTTCCTCATGAGTGGGTCCGAATCGACGTCTACCTTGTTCGCCAAAGACATCCCATAATTCGTAACCATCCTGTCGTATTTGGCCTAACTCGCCTGTCATTTGGTTCCGGTAGGTCATAGCGAACGATGCTACTTGTGATCCGTTTAGTTTCGACAAGGCAAATTTGATACGGTCCACCTCGTCCTGCAATTGGTACAGGTTCCGATCGAAAACATCCTTGCAGGTGGTTAGCCAAAACCGGATATCCTGGTGTTTGGCATGTTCGTATTCTGATGGGGGTTGAGTTGGACGTTTTGTAGTTTCTCCTATGGCCTTCCCCAAGGGTCTGGAAAACCTTGTTTCGTCCTCTGTAGCTTGTCGGTATTTTTCGTCATCAGTTTTTTCCTTCTCTGCAGGCTTCTTATTTCGTTTGTCGGGTCTCTCATCCCGCCTTCGTGGTCTCTTATCGTCACTTCCTCCTCCTTCACTATCTCCAGGATCAGGGGTGCCTCTCGCTGCCCCATGCATTGTACGAGGGGGTAGTCCTCCGCCTCCTCCTCCTGTTGCTCAGGCACTTCGTTCCGGGGTTGGGTTTGAACGCTTGCCTTTCACTTGGCCCATCAACGAGGTTCCCGCTGCAGTTAACTCAGCTATCCGGCTTTCTTGTCTTTCTCTGGCTTCTTTGTTTGCCTCCAACTCGGCCATCATAGTGTTGAGTCTTCTTTCATGGTTCTGTAGCTCTCGTTGATGTTGGGCTTTTGTGTCCAGGAGCTCTTGTCCTAACTGTTCATCCCTGCCCAATGCTGCCGCTCCTTCTGCTTGTAGAGTTTGGTGGATGGCTGATCTAACTTGTTCGTATCGGGTTTGACGGTTATCTTGTCCGTCCATCCTTCCACCTACCCTTTTGAGCACGTCTTGCAGCCCTATTGTCGCTGCTTCCACCTGTACCATGCTGGTGTCTATTTGTTCCAGCTCTGTCCATAGGTATCTTGCGCCCATCATTATGTCTCGTTTGACTTTGGGCAGTTCTCGTACCAAATGTTGCATTTGGGGTGGAAGGGACTAGAACGCTAGGTGTTCCTGATCGATGCCTTGTGCTAGATTGTCCTCGTACAGGTGTAGACTCCGGTTGATGCGGTCAAGCCGTCCAGATATCTCCGGCAATAATATTCGTTCTGCTGGTGTCTGAGACTCATGGGACTGGGACCCTCTCATGGCGGCTGGCTGGAAGAGCCCCGCTGGCAGACCAGAAATATTCTAGTGTCAGTAGATCTAGCGATCCTTGTGTCCTGCGATGTCACCGTTGTAGCGTGGGACGGGGAGAGTTCATCTGTCTCCATGGGATCTGGTCCTGCTCCCTCAGGGTTAGACCTCGACATTTTGAAGTGGGAAAGTGTTTCTTATCCTTCTGTTGAAAATGAGTTTTATAATTGAGTTGCGATTTGTATCTGTGATTGATATCGCTCGTGTGTCTCTGTAACGTAGGGATTTAACAATATACCGTTATGGGGGTAGTCATATTCTAAGAACAAGCCAATATACTTGGCCCGATCGTTCGTGATTCGGAAAATACCACTAGGGAGATGAAAGCTAAGATACAATGATAAGGTAGATGAAATGATAAATATTTGTTTAACGTGTATATATTGTTAAGGTCTCTTCTCCGTTGCGTGATGATGATAGCAGCTACGAAGACACCTCGAGATTTATATTCCGCGTCTGGGTGTTCGCGGGCTCCATAATCTCTTCCTATAACTAAGTATCTTTCTTTATCCTGGCTCGACTTCTGTGAAGTGGGAGCCCGACTTGATCCTGAACATCTGTCTTCTTCCTACTCTCGTCTGCGCAACCTATTGCCACGTATGCCTCTCTCATGGGGAGGGTGTAGTGCCCGTCCACCTAGATGGCTATACGAACATGTATCCGTTGCTAAATAGATTTACGAATAATCTCTATGTGTTCGCATGTCAGATAATTATTTGCTGGAATAGAAGATGGCCAATCCTCATATTGGTGGCTCCGTTTAGACCTTGCCTGCAGGAAGCATTCACTAGCCTTATCCGGCATTACACGACTCTTTCCTATCGATCGAACCAATGGTTACGACCTTAGTTATTGGTCTCATGCGAACAATCCCTTTGGGAGTTCCCCGACTCCCTTTCTGAGCATGGTGCATTCCTACTGGTTACTGGGCGTCTTTCCAGACCAATGAAGCCTAACTAAGGTAGATACGTCCCGTGAGCTTTGTAGCCACTTTCGATACCCAATCTTGTCGTAGTTGTAACTCTGGGCGATGTCGTCCGATTGGGATGCTTTCACCTGCATCAGGTGCTCTGAGGTCTCCTCTCATATATCCCGCGAATAGGAACCGGTCATACGGACGGCCGCGAAGTATACGGTGTTGCAAGCAGGGTCGTCTTTACTGATGTCTTTGGTGAGGGGACGCAACTTCCCAGGTGACGTATGGCGACCTACTGTCCCAACGTCGGGGCTGGAGGGAGGTGTTGCTACCTCTTTTTTAGAGGTTCATGCACGAAGGTAGGGTAACTTGACCCCCTTATCCTTCTGGGATCTCTGTGCCTGACAAGGATAACACTTGGACGGCACGAAAAGGGGAGTTAAGCCAGATAAAAAGATCAACGGGAAGCACTCCCGAGGGACTGGGAACTGGAAGATGGACCAATCTACTACAAGAATAGACTATTCCTTCCTTCAAAAGAAGAACTCACAACTGAGATCCCAAAAGGATATCATGACTCCAGGGTAGCCGGACACTTTGGACAAGAAGAAACACTTGAATTAGGCACAAGAAATCTCCACTGGGAAAAACTCAGCCAATGGATAAACAACTATGTCCGCTTGTGCGACGAATGTCAACATAACAATTCTCCACGACACGCGAAGTATGGGTTAGTCCAACTATTAGAAGTACCCTACGCAGCATGGACCGCGATCTCAGTACATTTCATTACGCAGTTACCCGAGTCCTAAGGACAAACCCAGATCCTGCTAGTAGTGGATCGTTTTACAAAAATGGCACATTTGATTGGCTTAGCGAGAAATGGGACCGCAAAAGACGTTGCGGAGACCTTCCTTAAAGAAGATTGGGAACTTGAGGGACTCCCGTCCGAAAGCGTATCGAACTTGGACGCAAAATCATCGGGCGAATTTTGGAAATCATTGTGCAAAAAACTATGAATCAAACGGTGAATGTCAAGGGCATATCACCCACAGACGCACGGACAAACGGAAAGAACTAACTAAGTGCTGTAAGGTTACATTCGTAATTTGGTCAACTATGACCAACGTGACTGGTATCAGCTGCTCCCGTTGGCCGAATACGCCTACAACAATTCTAAAGCAAGTGCACATAGGCTGACACCTTTTGCGCCAACTACCGGTTCCATCCACAGATCGAATGGATGAAGGCAGAAGAGGCCCAAAACCCAGGGGCCAGAATGTATACGCACCGGAGGACAAGGGTGCAGGAGAACGCGAGGACAACCCTCAAGCAAACAAAGGAGGCCATGAAGAAATACTACGACCGACGAGCGACACCACAGACCGACATCGAGATAGGTGACTTGCTAATGTTGAACCCAAGAACGATTAAGAGCAAACGACCAACAAGGAAGTTCACCCCACAATTGTACGGCCATTGTCAAGTCTTCGAGAAAAAAGGGAATAGGGTGTTCAAACTCAATATCCCGGCCCGCTGGAAAATCCACCCAGAATTTGACGTCTCGCTACTCCAACCCTATAAAGGCTCTGACAGACCCAACCGAGAACAACCCCCACGAGAACCAGAACACGTCGAAGGTGAGCTGGAATGGGAGGTTGAAAGAATCGTTAAAAGTGAGATAATCACCTACAGGAGAAATGTCAGAGGGGTAAAGAAGGCGTTCAAGGAACTCCGATATTGTGTAAAATGGGCAGGATGCTCAGAGGATGAAAACACCTGGGAACCACTGGAGGGGTTGGAAAACGCCAGAGAAGAGGTGGAAAAATTTGATAGGCAAAACCCCCAAATGCCGGGGCCGAACTTAGATGAGTAGTATGAGAAAGGTTTTCCACAAGTGGACAAGTAAAGGCTTCTGGTTTTTACCCCTACCATACGGAGCTCATAAAAGAATTAAAGAATGTATGATAGCAAGAGAAAAAAGTATTCGGGACTAAACTTAAGAGGAGGGAGCTCGTGTTCGGCACAGAGCTCCCAGGAGGATAAGGGGTTCAAGTTACCCTACCTCCGCGCACAAACCTCTGAAAAGGACTTAGCAACACCCCCCTCCAGCCCCGACGTTGGGACAATAGGTCACCACACGTCGCCTGGGAAGTTGTGACCCTCACCAAAGACAAGAATAAAGAAGACCGTACTTGCAACACCGTATACGTCGCGGCCGTCCCTCCGACCGGTTCCCGTTCGCAGGATATCTGAGAGGAGGCCTCAGAGCATCTAATGCAAGTGGAAACATCTCGATCGGACGATATCGGACTGAGTTACAACCACTGCAAAAAGTGGGTAGCGGAAAGCGGATCTAAACTCCCGAGACGTATCTAGCTTAGTTAGGCTTCCTCGGTCTTGAAAGACGCCTAGTGCCCTGTAGGAATGTACTATGCTGGGAAAGGGAGTCGGGAACTCCCAAAGTGGTTGTTAGGCAACAAACCGATAACTATATTCGTAACTATTGGTTCGATCAATAGAGAAGAGTCCTCTAATGCTGGTGAAGACAAAGATATGCCTCTTGCAGACCAAGTCGAAACCGGAGCCAACAATATGAAGATTGGCTATCTTCTATCCCAGCGAATAATTCTCTGACTTGCCAACACATGGAGATTATTCGTAAACCTATTTAGCAACGGATACATGTTCGTATAGCCAGCTAGGAGGATGGGCGCTACACCCTCCCCATAAGAGAGGCATAAGTGGCAACAAGTTGCGCCAGCGAGAGTAGAAAGATAACGGACGTTCTGGGTCAAGTTGGGCTCCCACTTCAAAGAAGTCGAGCTAGGTGAAAGAAAGATACTTACTTATAGGAAGAGATTATGTAGCCTGCGAACACCCAGACGCGTAATATAAATATTGAGCTGTCTTCGTAGCTACTACCAAGAGTCAAGCACCGGAGAAGAGACCTTAACAATATATACACTTTTAATAATTATTTGTCCTTTTTACCTCTTTTATAAATCGACTTTGACCTTTGTCTCCCTAGCCGTATTCTCCAGAGTACCAACGACCGGGCCTAGTATATTCGCTTCTCCTCAGAATATTACTACCCCTATAACAGCTACTTGTCGTACTATGAACTATCCAGATCTTTTTCCAAGGCTTTCCTCTCTTTTCTAAGTGGGATGGCTTGGACTTTACATTTCGATATTGGTAGAGTCCCACAGATTTCAATCATTCTCAATTTTATTTGCTATCTGGTATTCTAACTCCCCGTCATTCTTTTACTTTTTATTTTCAATCCTTAGTTCCACTTTAGTTTTTTTTTTATGGACTCAAAGACTTCCAACCATGTTCATAGCTGCCTGTAGTTGTCTTTCCACACCTTCAATAAGTTCTTGATGTCCTTCTTTTCTATCTTGACAGGCTATCATTGTACTTTGACGGTTCTCAACTGCAGTCGTATTCGCCATTGTGTCGGCCTCAGAATTGTAGATAGCAGGAGGTCGAACATTAGAATTATCACCAAAAATTGCTTCCAATTCAACAAGTCTGGACCCCATGACAGAACCTTTTCTATTATATTTTGATTAATATTTGTCTTATCTCATTTTTGTTATTCAGGATTATATCCAGTTTTCTCTTATATTTCTTACACAACTAGGAAAACACACACCTCTCAAACGATTTTCTCCCTCATCAAGATCATCATGAGTGAGCCCTTATTCAGACTGGTTACAAAGCTTTGCAGCTGCGAATATAATTTCATCAAATTATCAAACTTATAGCCAACCTTAATAGCTTCCTTCGATGGAATGTTGCAGGCGATTTCAGTCATAATAGTTTTTTCGAACCTCCTCACTTGTTCTTCATCTTTCGTAGCTTTCATAGATTTTCACCCCCTTACATAAGGCGTGTATTTTCGGCTCGAGTCCAGATTGCATGATCATCCTCATTGCCTGCCATCAGGAGTCTATCATTTTCCTCCTGTGATCATGATGAATAATTGTCGTCTTATTTCAAATTTTGTAATGACGTAGACTGAGAATACTTCACATGTGTTGTTCTCTTACAGGTAACTCTACTCTCGTTTTCAATTAAGGAGATTTCAAATTTGCTACTTTAACAAATCAACCTAATCCATACAAGAGTGGAGTATACTAAAAAACACTAATGCATGCCCGATTGTGAATTAATTTACCACTCCTTCCCATTTCAACTTTGAAAACTCCTAGTAGACCGGTGCTTCTAAGACCATCGTAATACAATCTGTACTGATTGACAGAGCAACGACGCTGACCATTCCAGATTTGAATAGGTCAATTGTAGCTCAACTTTATCAGCAAAGATAATACTCGGCACCAGGGGCGCTCCATGCGTCTGGCACACCTAATGCACATAACGTCAATGGCGAATCAGGACCCAACGGAGATCTGACATTGCGTCCTGATTTTGTGTCGCCTGACCTGCCGCGCCGCGCCCTGATGCTATCCTGACATGGACTCTACGTTCTCTGCACCCTAACGGCGCCTGCTCCTCTGCTCTTGCGTCCTGAACACCTCTGATTCTCGGTTGCTGCACCAGGGCGACGCCTGATCATCTGCCACTCCATCCTGATCATAACTGATCCTGGCGTCTTCTGTCCTGACGTCCCATCTTTATCTTCCACACTGGGGCTTGGCTCGTTCCATTACGTCACATCAGGATCCTATGATCCCGAGCGCTCTCGTCCTGGTATCTCCCTCCTTTGGCTTCTCCTTCCAGACACCCTCTGCCGGTGTACCATGATTCTGATTTCACACTCTCTACGTGCTGTGTGTCCTGATCGTAGCTTGACCTTTTCTATTCTATTTGTTCACTCCTACATAATATCTAGATGACCTCATGATAGCACCCAGATGCGTGGGGAACTATCTCAACTCTGCCCAACACAATCCTGATCTTGCGCACGCTCTATCCTCGTCATTCCCGACGTCACCCCGTAATATTGACTATAAGATCACCCAGACGCCCTCGTGGTGTGTCCCTTTCATTCATTCTACTACTAGTACTCCGAACGCCCAGATTTTTCTTTACGTTCTCATATCAACACATCACCGTCAAACAAAGAGTATTAATTAATCAGGCTACTCGACACATAGGGGACATATTCGACACATCGTTTCTTAATTACCATCATGAACAGCTCTATTGCGCACCTGTTCCACATCCCCCCACTCACTATCACTTGTCTTCTGTTGTGCTGGCTCTATTTCGTCAAGCCTCAGCGAGAGGCAGCGTGATGGAGTAGGACTCACCGTCCTATCCAAGGATAGTGCCCTGCTCACCTCCCGTGAACCATCTGAGCTTGGCGGAGAAGAATGGAGAAATCCGACAACCCGGGCAGCTGAGGTCTGGAGGAAATCAAAAGACAAATCAGTGTCCTGCGAATCGTTTTGACTGTCCTGCTGCCACACTAGGGTCACAATGCGCAGGCTGCTCGGAGTTTGAATTCGGTGGGCTGGCCCTGGCGTAGCCTGACTGGATAATTGACTCTGCAGCTCTGGGGCTACCACTGCCCAATCCTCAGTATACCCTTCACGGCGGTCTTGTCGCACGCCATGCTCCTGCTCCATTCTTGCCAGAATGGTCCCATGAATCTTGTCCGGAATTATTGCCTGTACCCAGTCTGGGCAATAGAACCATGTCTGAGTTTGCTGTGCAAAAAGGTCTTTACTGGTTCAGATCAGGTTAGTGTCCTGGAGAATACGAGGTGGGTTCGAGTTCTGGCTGACCTTCTACCGAGTCAGGCTTGAACTCGCCTGATTCCTTATATACTCCTGTATCAGCAAAATGTAAAAACCAGTCCTGGTCCACCAAGGGGGGTTATGGTCCCCCTGGTCCTCCTGGTCCACCCTGATCCACCCTGGTCCACATCTTTGGTAAAATTTCCACAAGTGTGGATCAGAATGGATCGGAGTGGACCAGGTGGACCACGGGGACCACAACCCCCCTTGGTGGACCAGGAGCGTTCAGGACCACCATGGACCACGCTCCGACATTTTCCTGATGCTGTTTGCCATGCTCGTAGGGTATGACAGAGGATTGCACACGTTAAGCAAAGTATCGTGCCGTTGATACGCCCAAGAAAATCCGGTTCGACAATGCCACACATTTTCCTACCCCTGAAGTACTTACCCCATATGGCCTCAGGAATCTGGGGCGCCCCGAATCGAAATGTCAATTTCTGGGGGGAGTGTAATACCTGTTTGTTATTGGAAGAAAGTTGTCCAACTAGGGCGCACCAACCTCATATCCGTTTGGGGAGCACCTATATCTATCCTTTTCCAGAAGGTAGTTCACCCTCCACGCAATCGCTGTGGGATCTTCCGGGAGATTGTATAATTTTCCTATTTTATCTTTAATGTGTCAAACAAACTGGGATCTTACCCCAGAGTGTCTATTGCGTATCTTTTCGAATTAGTAGTATACCCCACTTCAGGGGGGTGTTATTTCTGTGTATTTGTGTCCACTTACTATCTTTATGTTTTCTTCTGACGCTTCCATATTTCCTGTATCAGCTATATAATCGAGCGCCTTAAGCTAAGCACCGTCTACCTCAGACATCAAAGTAATTGGGCCTGGGAGTGGGTCAACAAACAGGGTATACCAGAGAATCAGCGCTTTGGCCCGCGTTAGTACAGCCGGCTCTACTCCTCTCCCTGTATTTCGCCATGACTGGGTACCTGGCCAGATGTCCTCAGAGTGTGGCGTACTCGATTCGCCGGCTGGACTCAAACTTCTAACTCCCGACGTAGTGGCACTGTGAGTGGCCATTCGGGATGAATATCAGGGTAACCTGGATGACAGGAGCACTGACGGAGTACATGCTCAACCGGGCGTTATATGTCCTCGAGCTGCTCGTTTCCGCCCAACGAGTGCTGCCTCCTGTGATCCGGAGGAGGTCGAAACTAGCCCAGTTGATACCTGATTGTTTGTTTGTTTATCCACTGTTAGTGACTAGTGACGCGGCCCTGCCCCAGTAGCATCTGGAATATAATCATCTTCGGCGTCTGGCTCAGTGTCCGATACAGTCTGATCCGATCCGCGAGACACTTCGTACTCATCACTAGTACCATCACTTAGACGAACTGTTTCCGTGGGTACTTGTGCGTCTGGTACCATCTCAGTATCGGTATACGTCGTGCTCTGTATGGTCCTTCTCTGGGGGCACTTTGGTCGTCTTTCGAGTGCTCCAGTTGCGTTTGGTGGTCTATTGTGCACATGCGATGGCTGCTCATTCGGCAGTGTGCTCGGCCAGCTGGCGGATTGGTTTTTTTGTGTTCCCGACCTCGATCTCACTAATCGTATGCCATCGGGTACGACTTGGCGTCTAGGTCTGTTCAGATTTCCTACTCGGGGGTGGGCTGGCTGCGTGAATTGGCTTGCAGTTGTCTAGACATAGTGGAATGCTGAAAGGTGATCAACGTTTGGCAAAATAGGCATTAGGACGTAGAACAGTGGAATCTATCTTTCGTGTCACCAGGATGAGGAATCTGTGGTTATGTTCAATGGACGTGTCAGGTCCTATACGCTAAGACTTAGGGGCTGATTGGGAGAATCACACACTATCACTCGGTATTGAAAGAATATATTCCCCTGTAAAAAGCGGGTTTCTGCTTGTCCAACATTATGATCATGATCTCGACGTCCGCAGGGATCATGGTTGTCCCGACTCTAGTTGAAAAGGTTCGGCAAGATTGGCGTCGCTAATATAGGAGGCTAAGCCAAGTCTAGCATCAGCAAAATGTAAAAACCACTCCTGGTCCACCAAGGGGGGTTATAGTCCCCCTGGTCCTCCTGGTCCACCCTGATCCACCCTGATTCACATTTTCGGTAAAATTTCCAAAAGTGTGGATCAGAGCGGATCGGAGTGGACCAGCTGGACCATGGGGACCACGACCCCCCTTGGTGGACCAGGAGCGTTCAGGACCACCTTGGACCACGCTCCGACATTTCCCTGATGAGCCACAGCAAATATCGGTTAGTGACACTAATTCTAGCAAGACACACGCCACGTCTAACACAGATTAGGATTATGGAACCTCATCTCCTTACGTTGAATCACTACTGAAGGTCTTGAATTCTGTATTGACGCCAGGCTCTCGACGTCCCCAGGTATCATGGTTGTCCTAACTCTGGTTGAAAAGGTTCGACGAAATAGGTGTCGTTAAGGTAGGAGGCTAAGCAAAATCTAGCCACAACGAGTATCGGTTAGTGATACTAATTCTAGCAAGACACTCACCACGCTCAAAGCAGATTGGGATTATCGAAGCTCATCTCCTAATGTCGAATCAACACTACTAAACCTCTCGAATTCTGCATTCACGCCATGCGCTCATGTGGTTGACTAGTTTAGTCAGCCGAGGCCAGCCCAGTTAAGGACAGAAGGCGCGGCGTGCTTGAGCAAGGCAAAACAAGATTCGTATCTTCACCCAAGGAGGCGTAAGGACTAGCAATACAGAATACGAGAAGCTGAAGCAAGAGCGCCCAATGATATGTTTACTATCACATACCAGCTAAAGTACCACCAACTCAGAATTCTGACTAAAGCGAAATAAGATCTTGGGAAAAATGAAGAGAAAAAAAAATTACCTGAGAAACTACGAAATCCGAAATTATTTTCGTCTAGCCCCGCTTCGTTTTGAATGTTGTGGACAGGGTGATGGCGATTTGGTATTGTTTGGGGCACTACTCAAACTGGAAGTTGAAGAATGCCTGGGCACCGGAGGTGTCACGGGAGCTGCTGGTTCCGTTGGGGCTGGGGGCATGGTGGGTGGCTGTTCAGTTGTGCGAGTGGCTTATTCTGTCGCTCTCACTGAAGTTGTGTGAACCTGTACATCAATCGGAGCAACGGTGGGGGAGGCTTGACATTCGTCGCGGATTACAGGCAGGCTGGTAGGTGGGCTGTCCTGGGCACAATCATGTTCTGAACGCAGCACGGCTGCTGGTGCAATTGTGAGACCCGCTTGTTCGGTCGCTCTCCCTGGAGTTGTGTGAACCTGCACATTAATCGGAGAAAAGGAGGGGGAGACAAGACGTTCCTCCCGGAATCAGGGTAGGCTAGAAGGAAGGGTGTCCAGGGCACCAGCACGTCACGAACGCACCACAGCTGCCCACCCGGTATCCCTAATGTAGTCTGCCATCCAGGGCATATCCGTAGAACCTTCCGGACCTCTTGGAGTTTTGTTGGGGTAGATGGCGTAGAAAGCCTAGAGGTCCACTCCCGCAAGGGCGGACCGAACGGATTATCCCTTAGGGCGTACTCTATTCCTCGTGGGGTAGCCCTCCGTCGTGTCGAGGGGCCTGGGGCTCCCTATTCCTCGTCCTACCTCGTTAATTAGCCATCATGTTTTGATCTTCATGATGATGTAAGGTGTCGATACTTACATCGTCAAAAACAATCGCCCCCCCGTCAGGAGGTCTTTGTGGTTTCCCCTCGCTCTCTGCCTCTAGCCATTCCTCCTCCTCCTGATGCTCATGCTCATGCTCATTCTCATTCTCATCCTCATCTGCTAGCATGATCCCCACGGCATCTTCCCAAACATTGGGATTGATAAACGGGTATCTCCCTTTGGCAGGCTCGGACGTCTGGGCTCCATCCTGTCTATTCTTGCGACATGACTCGACGACCCAGAGATGAAGGGGATCTTGGCCATGGTTTCCAATGAGCCACACCAGAATGTCATTATTGCTATGGAGAAAGATAAGCTGTCCCAGGGGGAGAGGTTTTTCAGGCTCTTGACGTTGCCTGATGGCACCCTCACCAGTTACCATGATCAGATATGGTGGGCATCCTATTTCCTCCTCCACATGCTGCCCTCTAACCACTCCGACCCGATTTTTCATACTTGGTGTTGTCAACACCCCCTATGCGATTCCCCGGTCCAGGTTGCTAGCACACGAGGGATCGTCGAGGAAAGGATGTCCCGCTTCTGGGGCTCCCGTTTGGCGAATGATATTGATTCTTACAGTCCGTGGGCAATAAGTTGACGATTGAGACTCTGTCAAAATAAGTTAGTGCGAGGCTGACAGGGGCTAGATGGGAATAATCACCTACTCGGAGATTCTGCAACTTCTCTACCACCAGGGCGCTTTGCGATTCGACCCAGGTTAGAGGTGTGGACTTTCCTAGACGAATATTTAACTAGCATCCTGAGGTGATAGGTGAGTTCCACGACCTCATCTGGGTCGTCGTTGTTTTTAAACGTGGGTGACGCGATCCTTCATGGGCGGAAGGGCGTTAGCGAAGACAGTGATTGCTTCCATTTGGGCATCCGTCCAGTGGCCGGGCTCAAGCTTCCGGGCTGGCATATAGGCCTTGAGCTGCTCACGCCAATTGAAGTAGGCACGAGATGTGACGCCCGGATCGAAAAACCCGCACCACGATTCAGCGTACGCAATGTCGCCATACACCTTACTAATTTGTACTCAATTGTTAGCGTGACAGATTCTGATACCTGGGTGGGGGTTTTCTTTGACCTACGTAGTGCCCGAGTCTTTGACGGATGGCTCGAAGTCCGCCCGCTCCGCCACGTGTCTGTTCACAAAAAAGTTCGTTGTGAGCCTTATATTCTGCTATGCAAATCTGGCGCTCTCTGTAATTACATAGGCTCCCTCCTTAGGGGGGGGATGGGCGACTATACGCGGCAGAGTCTTTCTTCGTTTTCCGCTCTTAGTGTCAATCCTCTGGGACTGCACAGTGGGGCGTATAAGGCGAATGGAAACCTTTAAAATTGCTCACCAATATATAGACGTAGTTTACTTACTTTCCCTTCTCTAACTGCTGTTTCCGTGACCTTGGATGTGTCATGGGGATGTGTGCGATGTTTAGATTGAATAGAACTCAATGAAAAAGATGAGAAAAATTATTGATATATCAACTAAGAGACGAGGATCTTGGAGGGAGTTCAACGTAGATAGGTCGGAATCTGGTGCCAGAGGTGGGCAGAACAGTGAAGAGGAAAGTATGGAGAGTGGGAACGCCAAAGTGGAAGCAGGGGGAGGAGGGGTCCTTATATACACCTCGTTGATGCCAGGTCTACATTTCCTGACAGTTACCCCTGTGGGGGTGTACCGTACGAGCAAAGAATGCGAAGTAGTGTCTGCTAGTACAACCACGTGGCACACCAAAGTGGATACCGGTATCGTGGGCAAAATGAACTAGCCATATAGCGGATACACGAATTGTGATGGATAAAGATATAGAACATCGAGAATCCAATGATCATGAACAGTGCTGAGTCTAACAGATTTCCACCGCCTGTGAAAAAATAAGGTTTTAAGCCTCACAAGGATATAGATGCCAAGGCACCATCGATATCACGGGGATCTTGCATCCATCGGGCGCAAGACCACACATGAGCGAAACCAGACGAACGTGAACTAATCAGATGGAGATCGTCAGGCTGGCAGGCAGGCAGGCTATAAGAAATATATTTGAAACCCCTGAGAACTCTAATGCTAAACAATATCACACATACCCTATCCGTCTAGGTAGACTCAGCGAACGATAGACGCTGCGTCAAATCAAACTCTGAGAGGCTCAAACGGTATCTCTTGGGCTTATGCTCATGACCATTCTCGTCATTGAGGGAAGCACTGCGCTTCTGTACCTCCTCCCTTTCCACAGGTTCCCAAGCCATGGAAGCCAAATGAAATCTCTTGGACTTCCGCTCATCACAATTTTGGTCGTCGAACAGACCCCTGGGCTTCGGTCTGATGTCGCCTTAAGCAGGATGCCGTCCCAGTTCCGCCGAGTGTTGTATATTCAACTGGCCCGATGATGTGAGGGCGACTGGTATACCTTTGGCGGGAGAGTCCATTCTCTCTCCACCGGCGGATGACGACATCCCAACGCTGCCCTCGCCACCATCGCCGGCGCCGGTGACATCTCATGACCCGCTGGATAATGCTTTAAGTAAAGTGTCAGAGGCACCTCCCCCTTGCGGTTCACTTGCTTCATTAGCCGGCCCAGGATTAGCTCTGGGCTCCAGTCTTCTGGCCTCCATATCACATCGGCAAAAACAACTTTCTCTCCGACGCATAATGCTCCCGTCCGGACGAGCCGCCTCCGCCCCATGCGTCCTCTGTGCCCTGGCCATCCAGGGGTTCTTTGCGTATCATGTCTTGCGCCTGGTGCATCCCGACGGCCCTTTCTCCTTCCCCAAGTGCCCTGGTGCTTGTTGTGGCCCATTGTGTCCCACCACCATCCGCCACCTTACCTTTAAGTCTCCGGCGTCCTGCGTACCTCTACCAAATTGTCCACATTTGGTGCCGCCCTCGCCACGCCTCCACTTCCAGTCGCCTGGATAGGTCCGCTGGCATCCCAGAACGCTTTATTGGTAGTCTGCGCCCTACCGCCATTTTACAGGCATGCGTACCGTAGTATGGACAAGAGCTTTGTTGTTACGCTCCGCTGAGAATAAAGCTACGTCGTCTAGAGTTGTTCTTATAAAACATGCTCCTCACCCGGGGGCTCCGTAGGATGCAGTAGTTTCATATTCTCATTAAATGTCCACTGGTTAATCCTCAAGTACTCAAGCGGCCGAGTTGAAGCCGGACACTTTAGGTAGGGATTGCCAGCTTAAGTGTCCGGCCTCAGCTCGGGGGCATCTATATTTCCTTAAACGTCCACAGATTGATCCTGTAGTACCCACGCGGCCTAGTTGAGCCCCCATCAATACTGTACATAATCCGGTAGAATAATTTATTATAATTAATATATATCATTAAACGTCCGCAGATCAATCCTATGATTCACTATCCATTGCCTGTCCCCACTAGGAATTACCGGCGCCTGTCCAATTACTGCCCCTATACCGACTATTCGCATGTCTCGACCAGTGGCCGGCTTGCCGACTCGTATATGTCCGCTTGCCAGGTGAAATCTACCACCATTGATCAGATCGAGTACGCGAACCAATGCCAGCCAATTGACGCCTGCGGCATCGCTTAGAACATTTCTTATCTAGAAAAGTGCTAATAATGGCAGCACCGCCCCTCCTCGCAAATCCCAATTACTCTCCTCCCTGCCAGTCTGGACCCATATCCAATCATTTCTAGCATAGCCGTTGCGGAAAGTCTTTGTTCCAGTCCAGCGGGCCCGGTGGATCTGGAAGACGTCAGCTTCTGGAAAGTCAGAAAACGGAAATTCAAGGTGGGCAAATTGCTCTTCGGGAAGCAATCCCAGTTCTGTGGGATTGGCAGGCAGCCGCGGGTCGTCCACTGCAGTGTGCTTGATAAAACGTAGCATCGCGTCCATCATGTCGCAATACTCAATCTCATGGGCTCGGCACACCTCAGAGAGCGTGCCAATCTTCGTGGGGGCCTTTCCGCCTTCGCCGAGGTGCACTGCGGCTTGAAGAAGTCGGCATTCCCATCCCGCTATTTCCTACCACGATTACACCTGTTTTCAAAAGTGCTTCTATAGTCGGGAAGTCCATTCCTAAAGCGTGCTGGCGGCCCTATTGCGACAAGATCTGGCGGGCAGCTTCATTCTTGTTTGACCTCCGGTAACCGTCTTTAAAATGCTCCTTATGTGCTACTTCGCCGATCTCAGTAGAATACATCGAGATGGACCCAAAATGCCCTACATGGGAGGCAAAATGACTCAGGTAGTGCATCTTGATGAAGTTGAACTGATTCTCGAGCTGTATCAAATCCGCCCCCTGATTGCCCCTTTCAATCCTGTCTTGATCCACCTACCGACAGCACTTGGCGGCAGGGTTGTGGCGAGCCTCATTAGCACGTTGATTCGCCATTAGTTCCCTTAGATCCCGATCCTGACGATTTGCTTCTGCACGCATCGCCTTCGAGGTACAGAACTCGAGAAAAATATCAGTGGTCTGGTAAAATGTTCGCAGATACCTTTCCATGTAGACAAGTCTATCTGGTGTATGGCTGCGGTATTGGGCCAGGAGACAGAAGTCAACCAGCGCTCCAACACACTTCAAAGCGCTCTTGAAATCGTCATACTGAGAACTGTGCGGATTTCGGAATCGGGACACCAATACGGCCAAAATACAGCCCCAGAGGTTGCGCATTTACTTTCCTTGCCATTGTGTAACTTCACAATAGGCCTTTTTTGGTACACTGAGTCCGGGATAAGGCGGAATTTCTTTCCAGACATCGTCGAACGCTTGCAGCTGTTTATCCTTTTTCATGAACCCCTCCACCCATTCCATCATATGTTGGAATAGGCCAAGGTGAATATTGTGTAAGAGGTCCGGCTTATGTATGTCGGTGGGGTTTACTCACTCGAGTCCGCCGAATACATTATTTCCTATTTTCACGCCCACCTGCTGAAAGTATTCTGGAATACAGGCCACTTCTGCCAGCTCATGCCTCAAGGCTTTCTCTCTATAGAGGATGTAGTCGCGAGTCTCATTCATCTTCAGTGGATTCCCACCAAGCTCCTTGCACAAAACCTCACACTTTGGGCATGACATAGTGCCTATTCCATGCAAGGCCGTATGTTCAGCATGATCCGCAATCCTGGCTGACAAGATGGGAAAACAAAGACCTGTTTTGCCCTCTGCACAATCCATTACCGTTCCTTCTTGGACAACCTGTTATGGTGGCGCTAGGACAAGATCAAAGACGGTTCGCCAGACATCCGCTTTGATCTGCCGCTGGGCTTCGTCGGCACAGGCTGATTCACCAGTGAACTTTGGCGGCACCGGAAGTAATGCCAGAAGCAGGATTGGCATCTTGACAGGGGGGTTTCTCGTCCGCGAAAGGATATTGCCGATTGCCACGTATACAGGCCAGGCTTTGTTATCTCCGGAAAAATTGTTAGGTTGAGTCGGGTCCCACAATCTGATAATGGGTCGCACAGTTGACCCGGGGGGCAGTGTTTTCTACCAAGGAACATAATGGGCTATTAGCACTTGAAACACCCACCACTTGAAACTTGTCAGGACCTATTTCATACCTGTGTATCTCACCACCAGTCCGCCGTATGCATCTCAGAGTATACTCGCTCCCCACTCGAATCCTATTCCTGAATAGGTGGGTAGACCATATCTGATCTATACGCGACCTGGTAGATCAAGTAGCGGACACAGTTGATAATATTCCGATAATAGAAAGTTGCTGCATATCGACCATGATGAATAACGGCTTCCATCCACCTCTGGTACTCACCAAATGGGTCTAGAACATTGAGGTGTTCTTGCATGGTCTATGCGGACCGGAATAATCAGCTATCTGTGCCACCCAAACCTTCCGCAAGGTACGCATCGATCTGCGACTTGGCGGCCTTGCTCCGCACTAGCCAGCTTACCAAATTAAAGTCGTCTTCAGACGAGAAATGGTTCACGAGGTCATCTGTCATGGCCCTATTGAGCTTCGTATAGTCACCACCATCGTTGAGTGCTCGGCCAGCACGAGAAATAGTTTCTTGACTCCATGGGCGCCCGCAGACTGGCGGGTGGGAAAGGTCCTACGCGGCTGAATCGTTCTGCATATCATCATCTATCTCACTACTTGCTGCGCGGCAATGTGCGATCTCCAGCCTATAATCAGATTCGTGGTCTGAGTCGCTCTGATTGATGTTTTCATCGAGTACAAAAGCAGGCGGCCCTGGGGAGGTCAGGTCAGCATTCGCACAGAGGGATAGAACGATATTAACATGCATTGTCTGAACGTGCTCTTTGTATGCAGTGGCCTGTTGATAGCGTTGCCTGCAATAAGGACACTTTCTTGTGTTTGAGGTCAACATGCTCATGTGGTGTTTCTCTTTCAAGTGGTCTGGCTGAGCTAATCGGTGGAGGAGGACTGCTGCTGATTTAGTCTTTCAAAGGCAAAGGCAGATTTCTTTCAAGGGTTGGATCAAGGGAAACTTCAAGTTTGTTTTGTAGGATGACGGACGTGTCCCAACGTTCAAGATGTCATTAACTAAGTTTTCACGGAGGGCGGGTCTAGAGCGGTTTAGCAAGGTCTTGGTTCTGAGGCTGTAGCTTCTCTGCGGCTCTGGTGCAGCTTAAAAACTTTTCTGAAGCTTCTCGCCTTTGGAAGTGGATCACCTGACCTTTCAAGATTCAAGATATCATTATGCAAGGTTGTACAGGGTACGATCGTGCAAACCCAAGTGGCCTACCTAAGCTCTCCCTCACCCCCTTCCATCCCCTCTTCATGCTCCTTTCCCGAATTACAATCAAATCCTTCATCGATCAACGCATCCATCTCAATAGAACCCACAAAGCTCTACAAAACCTCTCACTTCTCTGGGCTATTACTAGTGTATCCCCAGACCAATTCAGTACTATCCATCTGCATATTCCCAGCTAATAAATAACCTTCTCACAGCCATTGATCATCTGCAGAACTCCCTTTATCTCCCTTTATGGTCCGCCAGGCATGCTCTATTTCTATTTTCATAGCATAAACCATTCTCTCATTATCCTGCAGGCTACCAGCATCTGCTAGCGAACATCTTTCATTCGCTGGAAGACCATTGTGGAAAAAGAAAAACAGTTCCAGATGAATCAACCACCCCCCCTGCCCCAACCGCTATTACAATGGCAGCCTCAAATGTTGGACTTCAATACCAAAAGTCCGATGCCTTCAAAGATGATGGTGAGGTTACTTGGTGTAACTACATCAGCAAAATGTAAAAACCACCCCAGGTACCCAAGGGGGGCTATGGTCCCCCTGGTCCTCTTGTGCCACCTTGATCCACCCTGGTCCACATTTTCGGTAAAATTTGAAAAAGGTGTGGATCAGAATGGATCGGAGTAGGCCAGGTGGACCACGGGGACCACAACCCCCCTTGGTGGACCTGGAGCGTTCAGGACCACCGTGGACCACGCTCCGACATTTTCCTGATGCCCCCTACGTCAACGGCTTCGCGAACTGAGAACTTATGGTGAGAAGTATCAAGACTGGCGGAATGCTATGAAACCTAAGATGGAGCACGACAGGATCCCGGGCTGGAAGGGGAGTACAGCCCCCTAATGGGCTGCTATTCAGGCATATGCCCTTGCCACCCCGTCCGTTACAGTTAGGGCGGTACTATGGCAGACAGATACAGCCCGAGTGAACGTTTTACTGAATGCCTTTATTTTTTGCGAAAGGACATAGCAAAAAAACATAAGCCCAGCTTAAGACGATTGTTGGCAGCACACCCAGTTCCCGCGGTTGCCTCTCTTCCAGCCCCCGTTGAGGCCCCAGTTGCCGTCGGAAATGATCTTAAGTTACCTGAAACCATCCGCATTGAATGTGCACAGTCTATGCTAATATGGCTCCTGCAGGTCTCGTCGGCCCAGGCTCCATCCGTCTCTGGATAGATCAACCGTCCGTAATCCGCCCAGACAGCCCCCTCCCTGCCGGCCTGGACAAGATCCAATGGCAAACCCATGGACATGTTTACGGGATGGAGATGACCGAACCCACCATCCGGAACCCATTTGTGTGCATAGACTGAGTCCTTGCACGAGGATACGGATATCGTCTGTTCGTTGGTGTGACCAGACACTGTATACTCATGCTGCATAATGATCCTGAGGAGCGGCTGCCGGTTGCTGAAATTATATTAAGCGGAAACAGTAGCCATGGCCGCCTGTACTGGTCACTGAATTCGCCGAGCAAAGCAATAGATCTGCTCTTCTGTGGCCATCGCACCTGTGGGGAGGATGGGACCCCCCCTCCTGGTGCTGTGAAATTTGGCCCTCGTGATAATAGCGGCCAATCTCCCAATCCGTCCGTTCATAGTGATGAGTCGGACTCAGACGGCCACCAAGGTCGTGCAAGCCTTGGATTCCGGTTTCACACAATATCCAAGTAAGCAACCTTCTTCCCCGCCTACTTACTGGGGCATTCGTGCATTGAGTTCTGGCCGACAAATAGGAAGGGAGACTGACCTAAAGAAAGTATTCTGGCGATCTAGCCGGACGGCAATCAATAGTAGTGGCAAACGTGACCTAGCAGCCATGGCTGAAGCTGACGAACCCAAAGGTCCGGTAGCCACTGAAGAACCTCCCAGGCAGGGGGCCGCGGTGTGCCAATAATCGACAGTAGTCTTGAGGGTCAACCGGATTGACTCCCGGGGGAGGTTGATCAGAGTCGTCCACCTACCGCCACGCCTAGTCTGCCAAACCGTCCCCCTCTGATCTCTCCGCCGACAATGCGCTTGTAGATATGGCAGCAGCAGATGCCGGACGAAAGTTAGGCCCGGCTGCCAACTCCCCAGCCAGCTCAAGTGGATACTTTACACCTGGTAAGTTGGGGTTACAACTACCAGGTCTTTCATCTGCTATGTTGGCAGCAGGTCCTACTGCTTTGTCAGCAGAAACGGACTTTAGGAGTCCGCTCCGGTTCGTTTCTGCGCACTAGCTTCTGTCAACAAAGCTACCCTGCCTCGACCCAATATAGGTATCGTGAAGCAGCAGAGAGGGTAGTTCCGTTCATGATTATAGATACTAGGCCGCTGCCGATCCTGGACTTTTCCTTTCGGTGTTTTTCATTTTCGCCTCTAGAGTTCTGCACGTTGTTCTCGCTCGTTTCTGACCATTTCTGTTTTAGTTTAGCCCGCCACTGCTAGGCCGGTTTGCCTTGACCCAGGGTGGTAAATTTGAACTTGGCATCGTCGACGGATCCTACCGAGGTAAGAGAGGAGCTTTGTCATTTTTTTTGTGTGTTTTGGAGACAATTCTTGTCGTGTTCGGCACCAGCTGTTTTTCGTCTAGGGTGTCTTTTCTGGCTTTTGAGATTTGCTCTCGGAATTTTTGCAGTTCATTCTTGTTTTTTTCCGCCTTTCTTCGTTTGGGATATGTTTCTTCTAGTTTTAGACCTTGATCTTTGGGTTTGTGTGGATCATTCTTCCGGGTGTTTTTCGTTCGGGATCGCCCTCTACATTGCTTTTCCCATTCTAGCCTTCAGCTTATACCGTATCTGTTGAGCCTTAGCGGCAGCTTGTACTTTCTGAGATGAGCGTTCCGTGCTGCGAACCCTAGCCTCACCCGGATTCGTTATGGTCCTCTTGGCAGACCTACTTGAACTAGATTAGTCAGCGCATTCAATAACCTGCTTCATCTGCTTCATTAACCCTAAATCCTTGACACTCATATTATCATTTAGTACAATAGTTGTGCGGCTGATTTGAAGCTGGACCCCTCGGGTGCAATTCCTAGATCAGGTGTCCAGCGGCAATTCAGCCGCGCGGGTGTGTGCCAATGCAGTCGAGTATGAAAGCGAGTGACAAGCCGTTAACGTCCCGAGCACTTAAAGGTGCCCGGAAAATTCCTATCTCCTAGATTCAAACTCCATATTGCCCCCTTGGCTAACTACCAATACACGTTCACTAACACCATTTATCTAGCAACTCTATTCACTACGGTCCTATTCTATCACAGTTCGCCTGCACTCTAGGTTACAACAACATCGGCGGCTTACGGGGGACAGAACGCATCTGTCGAGACAGGAGTGGCAAAGACGAGGGGAGGTCCGCCGTGAGCTTGCCCAGATATCTGAATCCAGGGACAGGTTAACTAGAGTACCACCTACTCTTGAGTCGGTTACAGCTGGGTCTACTGTAAGTAGGAGGGGGAATGCTGTGCTGGGGCCAGCTTCATCCACACTTGAGATACCAGAACCTGTTCCGGACAACCGGGAGCCTGTTCCGGACAACTGGGAGCAGGGCCTGGAACCAGCCAATGACAGTATAGACTCCGATAATGGAGAATAGAAAGGCCAGAGCCCGGAGAGCCAGGAGGGCCAGGAGAGCCAGGAGAGCCAGGAGAGCCAGGAGGAGAATGAGTTAGAACAGCATGGGAATGATGAAGATCTATTCGCGGATTGGGGGGGGGGCCCAAAGGCCGATCAGGCATGAGGTCCATAACTCGGAAGCTTCGATACTGACAATCACCCCTGGGAATACGGCAAGTTCTAGCAGGATTGGTTACGCCGGACAGAGGACACCTGCCCAATTACATATTATCAAAAATAGTGTTCCATCGGTGGTTTTCTCTCCTTCGCAGGCAGTCTTGAATTCGCTTGCCACACCGGCCATAACTCCAAGCCACTCAGAGCCTACAACCCGGGGATTGGAGAGTGGAGGTGGCGAGCGGCCTAGCAGCAGACGGAATATCGCCATAGAGCTTGACCGTAGCATCTTGGCCAAAGCCTGTCCCCTGATGAGGGACTGCACGATCTTCGTGAATCCGTTTCCGGACCCAATTACCCTGACAGAAGATGTCTGCAGGTGCTGGAACGATTCCGGGAGGGACTTGAGTTTTCCTAACTTTGCTGATGCTACCCTACACTCAAATGACAAGGCAAGTTACCCTTAATCAATTACGTAGATCTTATCCTCTAACTAAATAGAGCGGCCGGCGGGCACTGGTTTGTAGATCCGGTCAAAGCACAGTTCGTGCAAATCTCACTATCTGCATACAATGAAGAAGGCTATAACAGAACTCCATAAGCTTGATATTGATGATCCTGCGGTCTGCAGACGAAGGGCGGAATACCTGCTGGAGGAGGATAGGTTCAATTGCCCACCAAGGAACTATCAATTAGCTTTTCAACATTTCCCCTCATTATTTCGAACCGTAGTGAGACTGAATCCATCTAATTCGGGGGACAGTCAATTTCTCTTAGATTCGTGGCGCCACAGATCCCGGACGCAATATTTGCACAATATTACTCAGCCCTAGAAGGAAAGGCATGATGGATCAGGGGTTCCTAGGCAAGATCGATGGTCCGTTTATCTGTCTGACAGCAGCCATATTGTGTCATTCACTGTGATGCTGGTGGACTGGAAACTTTATCGATAATGTAGCTTTCACACCTGCCAGTTCCCAAGATAAGACAAATAACGCTGACTGGCGGTTTGCAGAAGTGTCCGGATACCTTGGCCCCCAGGCGCCCAGGCATCCTGAAACTCATGAAAACCGCAAGTACTTAAAGGGGTGATAAGCCGCCTAATCAGATGATAGGCCTAGTAGAACGCCAAATACAGATATTGCACAGTACGGAGAAGGTCTGGCGTGGAAGAATAATCAAGCGGATCAGGACAACATTAAAGGCTAGAATCAAGAAGGAGCGGGGAAAGGGTGTTCAGAGAACGGAGGGATATTCCAATGATGAGCATGCCATGAGGCGGGAGTTTGGAATCGATGCAGAGGTGGATGGACCAGAAGCCGCTGGTGGCCTCAGAGATGCAGGGAGAGGACATGGTCGGCAAGGACGGCAATGGGATCAAGGGCCGAATGTGGGGGTATTAGATGATGTAGCTCTGTTGCGAGAACAGGCGGACGTGCCATCACAGGTTGAACAAACTGACCTAGAGGAGACGAATGCACCTATCAGTATTATATGATCTTGTATGGATAGTATGGGAGTGTAATAAGGGAAATAGAGGATATATGCCAATAGAGTCCGGAAGTGACAAAATGTTAAAGTGTGTAGGCTAGTAGAAGGGCATCACGTGGGCAATTGGAGGCATGAAAGGCATGGGAGGGCGGCGGGCAGATACGGATAAGCTGGGCAGCCGGCAATTGTAGGTTGAGAGGGCAGGGGAATGTGTTGGGCGGACGGTGAGAGGCCGAAGCGGACAGTGGGGCATCCAGCGGACGGGATGGATTCGGGAGGGAGGAGAGCGAAAGGGAGAGAGGGGAGGACGTCTGCCAGATCTGGCAGAATACGCAAAGGGTTCTGGGGGTGCCGGTAGAAGAACAGAGCTTGTGGGAGGGTTCGGACGAAACAGCAGAAGTGGGGAGAACGTTCAGAATGCCTCTCCTAGTCCTTGTTCGTCTGTTATTAGTGTAGTAATATTCTGAGAACAAGTGAATATGCTAGGCCCGATCGTTCGTAATTTGGAGAATACGTCTAGGGAGACCAAAAATCTTAAGATAGAATGGTAAGGTAGGTATAAGGATAAATAATTCTTTAACCTGTATATATTGTTAAGGTCTCTTCTCCCTTGCTTGATGATAATGGCAGCTACGAAGACACCTCGATAGGTATATTCCGCCTCTGGGTGTTCGCGGGCTACATAATCGCTTCCTACAACTAAGTATTTTTCTTTCACCTGGCTGAACTTCTTTGAAGTGGGAGCCCGACCTGACCCTGAATATCTGTCATCTTTCTACTCTCTTTTGCGAAACCTATTGCCACGTATGCCTCTCTCATGGGGAGGGTGTGGTGCCTGTCCACCTAGATGGCTATACGAACATGTATCCATTGCTAAATAGATTTACGAATAATCTCCAGGCTTTCGCATGTCAGACAATTATTCGCTGGGATAGATGATGGCCAATCCTCATATTGTTGGCTCCGTTTCGACTTGGTCTGCAGGAGGCATTCCTTTGTCTTAACCGGCAGCTCCCAACTCTTTCCTTTCGATCGAACCAATAGTTACGACAATAGTTATCGGTTTCTTGACAACAACCCCTTTGGGAGTTCCCCGACTCCCTTTCCGAGCATAGTGGATTCCTACTCGTTACTGGGGTTCTTTCCAGACCGAGGAAGCCTAACTAAGGTAGATACGTCGCGTAAGTTTATATCCACTCTTCGATACCCAATCTTGTGGTGGTTATAACTCTGCGCGGTGTTGTGAGTAGGGTCTTCTTTACTAATGTCTTTGGTGAAGGGACGCAACTTCCCCAGCGACGTATGACGACCTACTGTCCCAACGTCGGGGCTGGAGGAGGGTGTTGCTAACTCTTTTTTAGAGGTTCGTGCGCAAAGGTAGGATAACTTCGCCCTCTTATCCTTCTGGGAGCTCTGTGCCTAACACGAGCTCCCTCCTCTTAAGTTTCCTCCCGAATACTTTTTGTCTAGCTATAATACATTCTTCTGTCCTTTATGAGCTCTGTATGGTCGGGGCAAAAACCGGTAGCGTTTGCTTGTCCACTTGTGGAAAACCTTTCTCATACTACTCATCCAAGTTCGGCCCCGGCATCTCAGGGTTTTCCCTATGAAATTTTTCCACCATTTCCGTGGCGGTTTCTAACCCCTCCGGTGGTTCCCAGGTATTTTCATCCTCTGAGCATCCTGCCCATTTTACAAAGTATCGGAGTTCTTTGAACTCCTTGTTTACCCTTCTGACCTTTCTCGTGTAGGTGATTATCCCACTTTTAACGATTCTTTAAACCTCCCATTCCAGGTCTCCTTCGACGTCCTCTGGTTCTCGTGGAGGTTGTTCTCAGTTGGGTCGTTCAGAGACTTTGTAGGGTTCGAGCAGTGAGACGTGAAATACTCAGTGGACTTTCCAGCGGGCTGGGATATCGAGTTTGAACGCCCTATTGCCTTTTTTCTCTGAGACTTTAAACTGGCCGGACAATCGTGGCGTGCACTTCCTTGCTGGTCGTTTGCTCTTAATGTTGTGTGCGTTCAACATTACCAAGTCACATGTCTCAATATCGGACTGTGGTGTCGCTTTCTGGTCGTAGTATTTTTTCAAGGCCTCTCTTGTCTGCTCACCGGTTGCCCTCTAGTTGTCCTGCACGGTTTTCATCCAGTGAGTATACATTCTGCCTCCTGGGTTTTCGGCCTCTCTCTCCTTCGTCCATTCCGTCTGTGGATGGAATCGGTATTTGGCAAAAAAGCGGGTTAGGTTATGTGCGCTTGCTTTGGAATTATTGTAGGCGTATTCAGCCAACGGTAGCAACTGATACCAGTGGTTTTGGTCATAGTTGACGAAGTTACAGAGGTAACCTTCCAGCACTTGGTTGGTTCTTTCGGTTTGTCCGGCCGTTTCTGGGTGATATGCCGTTGACATTGGCAGCTTAATTCCTAATGCTTTGCCCCATGATTCCAAAAATTCGCCTGAAAACTTTGCGTCCATGTCCGCGACGATTTCGGAGGAGAGTCCGTTAAGTTTCCAACCTTCTTTAAGGCAGGTATCACCGACATCTTTTGCGCTCGTATTTGTCGCTAAGCCAATAAAATGGGCCATTGTTGTAAAACGATCCACTACTACCATGATCTGGGTTTGTCTTCGGGACGCGGGTAATTGGGTTACAAAATCCACTGACATGGAGGTCCATGCTGCGTAGGGTACTTCCACTGGTTGGAGTAAGCCATACTTCGCGTGTCGTGGAGATTTGTTATGTTGACATTTGTTGCCCCATCGGACATGGTCGTTTATCCATTCACTCAGTTTTTCCTAAAGGAAGTTTCTCGTAACGAATTCAATAGTTTTTTGTTGCCCCAAGTGTCCGGCTATCTTGCAGTCGTGATATTCTTTCCCGATCTCGGTTAACAGTTCTTCTTTTGAAGGAATGAATAGTCTACCCTTGTAATATAGTAGTCCATCTTCCAGTTTCCAGTGCATCGGTAGTGTTTCCTGTCTTTCCTTTAGCTGACTTAACTCCCCTTTGCGTGCCGTCGAAGTGTCGTCCTCCTTTCCTGCCGTTCTTATTCTGTCCACTAATGAGTTGTCCATGGTCTGCATTTGTATTGCTGCAATCATGGCACTGGACAGCCTTGTCACCTCGTCCCGTAGGCTAGCGTGTATGTGAATATCTTCTTCGTCAAAGTATGAGTTTTCCTGAGGGTCTGGATTTAGGAAACACATATTGACTTTGAGTTCTTCACATGTAATTAGCTGTTTGGGAGCGATGTCCCTTGAGCCGAATCCCCGAGTTCCCCTTTCTGTGTCTTCCAGATTATCGATTTCCATGGCATCGTGTGTTTGTATTTTTTCCACGATTACTTGTCCCATACCGTGGCCTGCCTTGAATTCCTAACTGGTATTCCCATGGTTCCTTAAAATCATCTTAACTTCGCCGGTGTAATCCGCATCTATTACTGCACCGCCTACTGCTATTCCGTGTTTGCTTGCCATGCCACTTCTTGCTGCCACCCTGCCGTATGTTCCTCTAGGCAGACCTATTGCAATTCCATTATCCACTAACATCTGTCTTTGGGCTGGTATGTGTTACAATCTTCTCTTCTGCGGGTGATAGTTGCAGCAGGTAACCAATAGTCTTCTAACGATCACTTCTTCTTTGCCCGATAGCTGTTGTCATAGCTAAGTCCGTTGACTCCTATCTAGCAACTTCGATCGCCAGGCTCATATACGACGGTCTCGTCGTGTTTCCCGAAAGCGTAGTAGATAAAGATCTTTTGTTATTGAAAGTATAGTGTATGAAAGAACTTAGATGGTTGCGTGAAGAACCCAAATCCCATGTCTTTTTACTTTTTTTACTTTTTTTTTCATGTGTTCATTGTTTTTAGGTACAAGAAGGTTCGTGCAGCGCTAGCTATGGAAAGAACAAAACCTATAAATCAAAACATACAACAAAACAAACCATATTCCTAGTCCACCGCGTTTTACTGAAAGTTCTTAGGCTAAAACCATGTGCCTATCGTTCCCCATGGAAACACAATATAGGGAGATTACAACGCTAAAACTACTTCTCGCTCTAGGCGTTTCTTGCAAGGAAAGTTAAACGAAGGAAAATAAAACATACAATTTCCACAAAACAAAAGGCAAAACGAAACCTCTGCGGGAAACCATGTTTCTAGTCTGGGGAAGAGTGGGCAGGAGGTGGGGAGTAGCGGTCGGGGAGCATGTCCGGGGGGAAACCGGTTTTCGTGTCTGTGATATACTCGCCTAGTGCTCGTATGAGGAGGGGGTCGGACCATGTTGTTGCGTCGTGCGCCAGGGAGGGGACATCTTTCAGCAGGAGGTCTCGGGCCCGTTGGCGGGCAGGGCAGGTAAGGATGGCGTGTTGAAAGGACTCCGGTCCGATCTCGCATCGTGGGCAGGTTGGGTCTGGGTCCTCGTCCGACCATGAGGGGTGGGCGGCCAGGTAACTCTTTTCTGACCGCATTTGATGGATTCTTCCCGCCACAAATTTACCCAGTCCCATAAATGGGTGTGGGGAAAGGGAGGGGGGGTATTTGTAGTATTGGGGGCGCAGGATCGTCGGTGATCCAGTCATGGATGAGCATGTTCCTAGCCCGGGTTCGGAGGGCCTGGTAGGTCTTTTTCATGAGGGCTGGCGGGGGGAATTTCCGTTCCAGGTGGGGGGGGGGCGTGGAGTACAAGAGGAAGGGGTGTGAGGCCCTCCTGTACGGGCAGGGTGAGGTGTGCCAGGGCGTCAACGGGAAGGTGTTTCCTTATTGGTGGAGTGGGGACCTTTGTGCGCCAGCTAAGGGGGAGGTAGACAGAGGAGAGGCCTATTGTGAGATGCCTGGAGGAGTCCTGGGCTCTGAAGGAGGAGAGGGAGGGGAAAGATTGTGGGAGTCTGGCCGAGGCCGGGTTGGCGTTCGGGGGGGCGCAGGCGATTCTGAGGGCGGCACGGCGCCTTTTGTATCTGCAGTAGGAGATGATGGGGGGGAGGCAAGCCTCACGGTACAGGATGGAGGTGGGGGTGGAGAAGAAGTTCTTCGTGGTCCATCTCTGGACCCTGTGCCAGAAGCTGTTCATGCCTCTTAGCGCCGCATAGTTCGGGGTGAGGAGGTCAGCACCATAGGTGAGTATGGGTAGGAGGAGGCCACCGGCAACGCGATGGCAGAGGAAAGGTCTGATGCCAGCCCCTGGTGAGGAGAGGGGTTTGACGAAGGAGAAAACTGCCTGGGCGAGGGAGAGCCTGTGTCTATAGTGGTGGGCCGTGTTGAAGGAGGGGGTGAACCAAAACCCTAGCCATCTGACCACTTGGGAGGGTCGGAAGAGGTGGCTTTCTAGTTCGATCGGGACATGCGAGGGAGGTGTCCTCTGGCTCAGGGTCCGCCAGTGGATAAGTTCGGTTTTGGAGACCGAGAAGGACACGCCGATGTCCCGGCCTTTTGCTGCTATGGTGGAGAAGAGACTTTGTAGACGGCGTATATTGCCTCTGTAGGAGGGGGAGGCTACCTTGATTGAGAAATCGTCCACATAGGAGACTATAAGGCTTCTGGGCATGGACATATGCAGGGGGGCGACGTAGAGCAGAAAGAGAAGGGGGGAGATGGGGGACCCTTGTGGGGTACCCACCGAGACCGGGGAGGGAATGTTGGGGGAGCCTTGGAACACTAGGGTGCAGGTCCTTTCTGAAAGAAAGGAGGACACCCAGTCAATCATGTAAGAGGGGACCCGGGAGGCCAAGAGTCTGGCTTTCAGGATGGAGGCGTTGACATTGTCGAGGCCGGCTTTGATGTCTAGGAAGAGGGTGGAGACTTCCAGTCTGGGTCTCTGGAGCGTTTTTACTTCGTGCATGAGGGTGAGGCAGGCGTCGGACGAGCTGAGTCCTGGCAAAGAGCGGCATTGGTTAGGGTGGAGAAGGCCTTTTGACCTAGCGATGGCCGATAGTCTGACCGTCATTATTCGTTCGACGACCTTGGAGATGGTCTCAAGAAGGACGATGATGCGGAAGGAGGCGGGGGAGTCGTAGGAGGCCTTGCCTGGCTTGTCCAGGACCACCCCATTTGCGGTTTTGAAGGAGGGAGGGTGGTACCCAAAATCTATCAGGGGGGAGAGGATATCCAGTAGGATCGTGGGGTTGATGAGGTTGACATTTTTCCATACGGAGTAGGGGATGCCGTCGGGGCCAGGGGCCGAGGACGGGGAGGACTTGGAGAGGGCGAGTTTGATTTCTTCCTTAGTAAGGGGGGTGGCTGAGGGGCTTTTCTTCAGGCGACCCCTGCCGGGCAGGGGGTCCTCAGGGGGGAAGAAGTGGTCCAGAAGTGCGTTGTTGATTGCGACTGGATTCGAGGCGTCGGGGAGGGAGGGGAACCTAGGGGTTTTTCTTGGGGCGACCAGTTGTTTGGCCGTCCAGATGTGGTTTGGGGAGGTTTTTGCAAGAAAGTCAGCCCAGTAGGAGGCTTTTGCTCTTTTGATGGCCTTGCAGTAGCCGAGCTTGGATTGTCTTGCTATGTTATAGGAGTCAGGGGTTTGGGTCTTTTTGGCCCTTCGGGAGGCTTTTGTGAACTCTTTCCGGAGGGTGGTTAGAAGTGGGGTCCACCAACCTTTGGATCTTGGGGAAGGGCGTGATCGAGGCGCAGTGTTTTCAATCACCGCTGTGAGTGTGGAGAGGGCCAAGGAGAACCATTGGTCGAGTTGGTTGGGGGCGGGGGTTAA
>Ga0307507_10002232_pt1 | contig 41388 bp, 37 predicted proteins | sample 7_EM_MG_FD_207223 | JGI IMG/M metagenome (GOLD analysis project Ga0307507, IMG submission 207223) | Populus trichocarpa ectomycorrhiza microbial communities from riparian zone in the Pacific Northwest, United States - 7_EM | ecosystem: Host-associated > Plants > Roots > Unclassified | place... | reverse complement strand
CCGCGGGGTGGTTACCGGAGGAATTGTGGAGGAATTGGATGGAGGAGGGAGTGGGTTAGTGAACGGGTGATTGGTATGCGGAGCATTTGGTGGGGTTTTCGGGGGTGTGTTTTTAAATTTTGTACCTTTTTGGTGGGGTGAAGTTGACGAGCCTGGTGGGGTTGGTTGCTTGGAAATGGCTTAGCGCCGGAAAAAGGTTTTGCCGCGGAAGAGGGTAACCATTGTGTAATAGTCTAGAGTTGGATTTCGAAAGGCTTCTCCCTTTGCCAGTTCTTTCCTTCCTTCCTTGAATTTCTTTATACTCTACTCCAGAACACTGGCATGGCTTCGCCAGCGATATCTCGGGCGACGCATTTGCTCTCTCCAGTTCTTGACAAAAGTGAGTGAGCCTTCCTTAACTTACCACATACTCTCAAATAACTTGCTTCCTAACCTTGCTACCTATAGCTAAACCGAAACCCCTTGGCCAATCCCTCCTCCAGCAACTTTCCCAAACACTCCCGACACCGCCACCATTATCCGAAGACGAAAAGTCCACCGCAGCGGCAGTCGTAACCCACGCCCTTGCCCTCCTCTCAGATCTCGACTCCGAGGCGCGGACCCGGACAAGCACAGAGCAGGTCGGACCGCAGTTAGTCAATCCTGCGGAGGTTAGAGTAGTAGTATGTCTACTAGACCTGGTCGTGCTGGAAGGGATATACCCATCGTTGACTCGGGGCGTTGGAATCCCGATTGAGCGGCGGACGAGGAGCGCTGCGCTGCCTGGGCTTGTAACGGGACGGGGGAAGAAGAGAGTGGAAGAGGTACGGGATAGAAAGGATGTGGAGTTATTGGGGCTTGTTGTTGGGAGATTGCTGGAGTTGCTTCGTGGGGAGGGTGGCGTGGCTGGGGGGGATTTGCTACGGAGGGCGGGTGATCGGGTTTTGGTGGACGTGATCGCCGGGTGCGCCGAATTGGCCTTCAATCCTGAGAATGGGGATACGGGGGAGTGGAAGGAAAAATTTCGGGTCTTGATTGATAGGTTCGCCTCAATTTCATTTTCACAGACAATCACTCGGATACTAACGCCTCCCCTTCTAGAACACCAACACCACAATTACTCCCACTCCTCCTCCAACTATTAACTCCCCAAACACCCCCTTTCTTCAGAAACCCCCTCGCAAAGACACTCTCCCTTATCCCGTTCAGACGTCCCAACGCTGTCCGCCATATAATCGAGCTATTCCTGTCGACCGACACCACAGCTGATTCTTCGTCCTCGGCGCCTTCGAATTTGTCTATTGAAGCGCTGAGTAAAGCCTCAGAGATTATATGTGCGGTTCCCGGCTCAGTGGATGCAGGAGAGTACTTTTCTAAAGTCTGCATTGAACTGCTCGAGCTGTTGGATTCGGAGGATGTGTTAATGATGCGGGCGGCGGGGTTCGCGATTGCGAATGTGCTAGGGAGGAAAGGGAGAGGGATTGAGGAGACGGTAGAGAGGGTGTTAGTCACGCCATTAATATCAAGATTGGACCCGGGCATTTCGGCGGGGGTGAAGGAAGAGGTTGCTCCTAAGAAGGTAGAGGAGGGGAAGAGGGAGGGGAAGGAATCTTCCTCAGCACTGTTAGCATTTGAAGACTCTCCCGCACTCGCCAAATCGGTGGTGTCGGGGGCCCCACCGCGGGGGTCTCTGGTTGCCGTGATAGAGGATGGCGCGGCCGAAGACCTCAAGGTCAAACCACTAATTCCAGAAACAGACCTGTCAAACGCCCTTCGCCACCTAGAAATCCTCTTATCCTCTCAGCCTTCTCCTACGCTCCCGCAAAGACTCATAGCCCCAATACTACTCCCCCTCTGGGCACTAACCAACTTTGCAAAGTCCACCGGAAGAAGCACCTGGCACGAGCGTGCCCTCTCACTATTAAAGACCTACATAAAAACCTCACCCGGCGAGTCTATCCTTCAGAAGATTCAAGGGCAGATACTATATTCTGGAGGGGATACATGGGAATTTGGACCTGGGAGTGAGGGTGGGATCGAGATTCGGTCTCGAATCGGGGGCGCTGCAGGGTTCGATGTGAGGGAGACTGAGGCGAGGGTTCAAGAATTCATGGGGCTATTAGAGAACGGCGGGGTTAGCAGTGCTGTTTTGAATGACTTCTTCCTGGGAATCTTAAGGACTTGGCTTGGTCGACGGAATAGCGAGATCGAGGATCCGGTGAAGATGTTTACCGTACTCAAAATCTTGCAGGAGGTGTTGGGTAGGCATGAAAAAACGCTTGCTAAGAATCCGACTCAGATATTGCAGATTGTCAAGGGTGTATTGGATGAGCATGTTGAGTACCAGGAGAGCTTAGGGACCTCTAGTAAAGACATTGTCACACCAAGTTTGGGTGGTCTAGGGAAGATTGTCTCCAACTCGCTGCCGCCCGGCCCAAAAGCAGATGGTGGGAGAGAGGAGCTAGACGAAGAAGATGGGCGCACCCAAACCTTAACAATGGCCCTCTCTCTCCTAAGTGTGATAATTTCCAACCCAACCACGAAACTAACACCCTCGGACGAGCGTTTAATCCAAACCCTCCAGCCAGCACTCACCCACATCACCACGTCAAAGTTCACAAACCCGGATATCAAAACCCTAACACTGAACATAACCTCTCTTCTAACTCTCCACACCTCCTCTGCCTCCCCCTCCTCTTCCTCCTCCTCAACAGCAACCCTCCTCACCCGCCAAAGGGAAACCTACACACTCGCCCTTTCTTACCTCCAGGACCCACTAATTCCAGTGCGTGCTCATGGTCTGCACCTCCTCCGAGAGCTAATCCTCTCCTCTTCGCCAGTAATAAACATTCAAAACACCCTAGCACAACTAATTAACCAGCTAAAAGATGATGATAGTTTCGTATACTTGAATATAGTAAAGTGTCTATCAGCCTTGACGGAGCGGCATTCAGGGACCGTGACGAGAATGCTAGTCGAAGCGTATCTCGACGACGACGACGATGGAAGAGGAGGAGGAGAAGGAGGAAAGGAGAAACTAAATCTAGACGAACGCCTCCGCCTCGGAGAAGCCCTCTTAGCTACAGTACAGCGACTGGGGGGGGCCCTAGTCGGCGAGACAGCAAGAGTTGTAGGTGAGGGTATGATAACCCTAGTCTCCCGACGCCGCACAAGGAGACAACGTCCATCCGATCCCAGCGGAGAATGGGACACCATTACCCAAGACGATGAGGAAGAGGACGAAGCACTCACATCCCACGCCACCCAAATCCTAACCTCCTGGCCATCCACAAACGAAACCGAAGACCAGCGCATGCGCACGAGCGCGCTATCGATCCTTGGTGCAGCAATAGAGACCAATCCAACCGGTCTTGGTCAACGCATTATCTCCGATGCACTGGGCGTGTGCATGTCCATACTTACGTTGGAGACCGCGGTTGGGGCGGCTATCCTTCGGCGCGCGGCGGTGGTTTGTATCTGTGGGATTTTGAAAGCTTTGGTTGGGTTGGGTGAGGATGGGGATGGGGAGGTATGGAGGGAGGGGGTTTGGGAGGTTGTCAAGGGGCGGATTGTAGAGATTAGGAGGGTTGTGGGGTATTTGCTGGTTACGGATGGGGATGGGTTGGTGAGGGAGCAGGCGAGGGCTGTGATGGAGAATTTAGACGCGGTTGTTGGGATTTGGGTTGGGAGGGGGGGTGCGAGTGCTTTGATGTGAAGGTGTGTGATAACCTTCGCAACTAGTAATATAATTGTAAAAAAAGAAGAAAAAACTTACTTATCCTCTTCTGTTTTCTCTTTAGTGAATAGTTTTTTTCTTTTTTTTCTTTCCTTTCAATTATGTTAGTAAATAATTGCAAAGGCTATAATTTGAAACTCGCATTTACAATGCCTGCCCCTCCTAAGCCTCTCGAACCACGCAATATCATTTACTGAGATATCGATATCATGTGAACTGTCCAGGTACATGTACTAAGTTATCCAACCAACCAACCATCCAACCATCCGTTCATCCGTTCATCCACCCTCTCCATACTTCATAAATGAACAGTACTAAAGGTGGCCAAATATCCGGTAGTCCAATTCCCGCTCAATAAATCATTTCCACCCTCATCCTCCAATTCCTATTTTATATACGGTCACTCGTGGGTAGGGTTAATAAACATAAGGCAGAAAGGTTAGAATGGAGAATATAGATGTGCTAGAGTATGTAGGGGTCGAGTGATAAAGAAATGAAAGAAATGAAAGAAAAAAAGGGGTATGATAAAAGAACTGAGACTTCACATCACATTTCATACTTCTCACCGTATACGCCCCAATTGATTGGTATTCTGTATCTACCAATAGACTAACTTCAGTACTTAATCTCAATTAAACCCCCACCCACCACATCCAATTTCCTCCTTCCTCCGTTCCTTCCTGTGACTATGATAATCCATTTATCTATCCCCCCCCACCACCACCACCACCATCCACCGATACCTCTAAGATCAACTTACACACACATTTCCTTCCTTATTTCCTTCCCCATCAGCTCGAAGGATGTGAATATTATGTTCATTCCTCTTAATGGGGGTTTTCCACCTCCCCCTCCCCTTTTTTGGAACACCTTCTAGAAGCTTCTTTCGGTTACTCTTCCGAAACCTTATTCATGGAGATGACATGCTGGATGGATGGATGTTTTTCCTGGCCAGATTTCGAAAATTCCGGAGACTGTGTGTGTGTGTTTGGAATAATTACATTGCAAGCATTGTATAATGCTGTAACTGTGGAGTTTTTAAGGGTGGTTGTTGGTCTAGTATGGTCGGGATGGTCGGGGTGGTTGGAAGGAGGGTAATGGGGTATGGATGAGGATGGGTTGGTGGGGGGGGTTGACGGGGCTTTGGAGGGGTATAGAAGGCGCGGTCGGGGTGGTGGAGGTGCACGTTCGGGAGGGAATTATGTGCGGTAGGCTATCGAGAATGTTTTGAGAGGTTGTATATATTATGAAGCAGGATATATAAAAGTAAGAAGCATTATTACTTGTTGAATTGTGCACATATTATCATAGCTGCATGCATTAATCATCCGTGCCATTCACAAAGGAACTAAAAGCAAACCCTAATTTAATCCGAAATATTTGAGGCCGAAAAAAAGAAAAAAGAAAAAAACAAGAAAAGAAAAAAAAAAGAAAACCTTCCCTGGTTCGATTTCCTGCTCTACAAATGATTTCCCACCCACTCCATCTATTACCTTGTGTATAATACTACCCACTCATTAACAAGAACTAACTAACGGGCACATCATCCCTTACAAGCAAATCATGGAACACCGAGTCTTCCCAATTACAAGCCCAAATCTACCCGAGCAAAAAAAGTAATAAAAAAACAAGAACGAAAACAAAAAAAAGGACATGAATACATGAAAAATTTCAACTCTTCTCACCTCCACATCGCCTTCTCATATTCCTCACCGTGCGGATCCTCTTCGATAGTCTCCTGAACTTTGCCTTTACACTCCTTCTTGCACTTGTCCTTTCCCTTGATTGACTCCCTTAGTACCTTAATCTTCAGCCCAACCGCCACCACACTCCAGGGCACTTGAAATTTGACCTTCCACCTCCTCTCCGCGTATCCCACCTCCTCTTGCGGCCTATTGACCACTTCGTCTTTCTTTTCCGTAACGATAACTCTAGGATCGACTTGTACCCATTTTCCGTCAACTCTGGCTATCCTCCTCCTGATGACAACCTCTCTTCCTAACTCACCCGGTATTGTGGCGTCCTGCTGGTTGCCTAGTCTTTCCATTTGCGCTTGCCTTCTCTCCGCCCCTTGCTCTACCGCCCAGTCAGCCATATAGAACCCATCAACTACACCTGCATGCGCAATCCCATAATCCCTCATCCGGGCGTTAACTCCCTCCAGACCCCCAGCCCCATACACGCCCGTAACAACCTCACATGCCCAGATGATCTCCTGCCAGTTTTCGACGCTCGCAGAATATGAATAGGTCCATAGCCAATCATACGTGTATATAATTTTTTTAATGTCTGACCAAGCCGTCAACTCCTCACTGCCCGTGCACTTATGCTTCCTATCCACCTTCATCCTCAAACCACTACCCCCGATAGAGGTAGGCAAAGAGGAGAAAAAGGAGCGCAGTCTCAAGGACTGAGATAGTGGTGAGAATCGCGCTAACGCAGCGTTCAACCTCGCTATTTCAGCTTTGATGGCCCGGGCGAAAGCACGGTGAGAGTTTACGATGTGGAGTGCATCGTGAGTTATTCCATTTGGACAGGAAGCCGATGATGAGCCTTCGACAGCTGTGGCGGTGCGAGAGGAGCAGGGGGCGCCCCTAAGCACGTCGGCTTTACAAATGGGTTGGTCCCCCAGGATTCGTGAGTTTGACCTGCGCAAGGTATTGTTTGTGTCTATTAACCTGGTGAGGCTGTTGTATATGTATGTTGTTGTTGAGAGAAGGAGTTTTATGACGTCTTCAGGTGGTGGTGGGAGCGGAAGCGATGGTCCTGCTGATAACGACGTTGTTGTTGCTGCCGTTATTGTAGGGCGAGAAGAGGAACATGAGGTGATGGCTGGGGTAGTGGCTGGAGATGAAGCGGATGACGACAAAGTTGTCGCATCGAGTTGTGGTGGTGGTACATGCGGGCTTGTTTGTGACTTTCTGGAGGAAGCTATCGTGCTCGGGGGTGTTGTGATAGTAGTAGTAATAGTAGTGATAGTATGGCTAAATGTACTCGCAGTGGTGCAGGGGGAGTGTTCTGAAACAGCACGGCGAAGAGCTTGAAAGGATGAATCGTCCCCGAAAGACGACAAAGATGATGACGAGGAGCTCTTGGAACCTGACAGCGAGAGCTTAGCCGACATTGTTCGATAGTATTTTTTTTCCAATTTCTTTGCTTTTCAATTTTGCGTGAGGAGTATTGGTGTGTGGTTGTAGGAAGAATGGGAAGGCCAGAAATTTAGCTCTTCCAATTCATTATGGTGTTCTTGGGTGGTAGCGGGTATTTTTTAATTTTTTTATGGTAAGGTTATTTGTTGGGTATTAATGTTATTGTACAGGTAGGTAGGCTCCCGTTGAAGTCAATTTGACCGAGCTATGAGCAGAAAGAGTAATAAATAAAAAACAGGTGAAAAGATACTGAAAGCCGTTAGGGGATGGAAATTTTTAAAAACAAGTAGGGCCTGGGTTTGGGAAAGAGAAAAATGTAAACAATCATAGCCCAATTCCGAGACCCTAGGTGATTATTCCTTCGTCCCCCTCTTCCGACTTTTTCTCGGTTGCTGGAGGCGCCGTTTTGGTATCCGACGTTAGGGTATCGAGTTACATCATCTCCAATGACTCGTCTTTCTCCTTTGTTTCGGTTGCCACGGACTCCTTTGGAGGCTCCGGTTCCTTCATGTCAAGGTCCATAACATCTTTTTTGTGCTCCGGCTGCTGCTTCCCATCGGCTTCCTTTTCCTTTTCCTTTTCCTTTTCCCTTTCTGCCTCCTCACCCTCCGCTACTTTCTCTTCCGTTCTATCCTTCCCCTCCGTCTCCTTCACCTCATCCCTCCCGTCCTTGACCTCCTTCTCCTTATTAGCACCTTCGGCCGCATCCCCCATCTCCTCCTCCTTCTCTTCGATTGGTGTAGGTCTCGGGCTCCTCGCCTCTTCGATTGTTGCCGGCGGATCCGGAAACACCGTCCCCTCCGGCTGCGGGCCTACATCCTCCGGACCCAACGCAGGAGGGCCCTCGGCATGCATACCTGCCTCAGGGGGGCTAGAAACCTGAGCCGCAGGAATAATATTCAATTCCTGTTCCTGTCTCAATAGCTCTCCCTGACTAACCCCATTAACCCCCTCAGCACCCTCAGTGAGCGGTGACTCCGTCAGCCACGGAATAGGGCTCAATAATGCACCTCCGAGACTCTCGTCGCTACCGAGATTAAAGGATGCAGCGCCATTGGGCATACTATCTACTGCACTCGGCGGAAGCGGGAATGCAGTAGTTGGGGAGGAAACGGATAGGACGCGTTGGATTGCACGAAGGTATTTTGACGGGGACTTGTAATGGGCATTTGGATAGCGAATTAGTTCTGAGAGGCGCTGGATAGTGTATGGTGGTGCTGCGTCAAATTGAGTTGTGAGGATGCTAGATAGGGAGGAAAGTAGTATCTCGTCCTCCGAATCTAGAGCTCCAGGCGGGGGAGGTGTAGCCTCATTCACAAAGGGTGCTGGAGGCGGGGACGGGAACGCAGGGACAACCGGCGGAGGCGGCATCTTCGGGGAAAATGATGACGGAGCCTCATCCTGGCTGAAGCTTGGAGGAGTATTCCCAGTAGTTGCCTGTGTATCTGGCTCTGTGACGGTAGAAGCTTCCGCCGGAGTGGCCGGGACAGTGTTGACTTGTGAGGGAGCGGCAGAGACAATGTCGATCTCTTCCGGGATAGTGGAGGTCTGAGGCTTTGGAAAAGAATTGCGGGCAATCTTGAATCTAAAGTTAGCATAGCATCCCAGCAAACACAATGGTGAATTCTTCCAAGAAAGAAAAACGAAAGAAAAAAAAAGACGAACGTAGTCAAGCCTCTCAATCAACCTCTTCAATAACTCTGGCCATTCCTCACTGTGAAGTCGAAACACCGGTTAGCAAACCCAGCCAGGAGAGTAAACAAACGCTCCCGAAACTACAGTAGGAGAGAAGAAAAACTCACACATCAACAGAACCATCCCTAATAATATCATCAAGCACCGCTTCGTCTAAACCACAACCTCCCAGAACGAACGTCAGCCAAACCGTACACATGCACACACCGCCTGCGATGAAAAATCGGCAGAGAAAGGAGAAAAATAATCAAACATACCAGCCCTCATTTCGGCCGTCAAGCTAGAAAAAGTAAGAGAAAGAAAAAAAAGGGTTGAATGGATGGATGACTGGATGCTGTGGATCGGGGGAGGGCAAGGCCAAGAATGTACTGTGTGGTTAGGATACAATACAAAGAACGTGATCTAGTGCTGTACTGTAATTTAGCCGCAAGAGGGCTACAGCAAAAACAATAAGCCCCCTTCCTACTTTACCTAATTATCTTGGGGGCACCATCCGTGTAGGGCGGGGGTGGGCGGTGGAAAAGAAAAAAAAACACAAAGGCATTGTTAAATAAAAAGGCGATCCCTGCCGCTTACTGGTACACGTACATCTTCAATGCCAGGAACAAAACCACAACCCTCCCTGCTACCAACCTACCGTACGGTATCATACATATCTATGCATCACAAGACTTCAATTCCCGAAAGAAAAAGAAAAAAACAGTGCAAGGGGTTCAATACAAGCAAAATACTGTATCATAGTATTATGGTATCATAACATGCAAACGACACCTGCGCCCCCATTCTTCCACAACCCAAAGCACCGACGAACCCAGCATCAAACCATCGCACCTACTTGCTAGCGCAGTAACTTACTGTAATACCTAAACTCGTGCTTCGCATACAGTCGGCTTGAACTCGGGTACCGCTCCGACCTGTCCCTCCCCAAGATATCTCCCTCCTAGGCTACAGTGCATACCAGTATCGTAGGCCTAAGTTAGATCTATCACCCCAGCCGACCCTCCCTAGCTCGTACTACTCCTCCAGCTAGCCCTTTCGTAACCCATGTCTATCTCGGCATTTTCTTCGCACGTCTTGCGTAATGGCCAATAGGTTGAGAAGGTGGCGTGATAGATTTGATTTCCCGGGCATAGTAGGTCTCGCCTTTGGGGTGGGCCTGCTGGTTGATGGAGTGCGGTGGGGTGAGGTGGTGGATGATTGGGAAGTCATAAGCCATCACTCGTAGTCAAGATTATGAGTGGGTAGGTGTGCCGCGAGATGCGGCCTGATCAGGGATGCCGGGAGGGACAAATTAATTAATTAAAAGACGGGCTGACGGATGGAATATGCAGTAAGCGACTACATTGGGTGTTAATATGGTTACCGGTATTTAGTTATTTTGTGGGGATGCTTGGGCCCTGTTGAGGTTGAGTTTGTGTGAGAGCACGCTGTCATGCGGGTCGTTCGTTCTGGTGATAAAGTGAAAACGAAAAGGGCTTTTTGGTGGGGAAGGAAAAGGAAAAGACAGGGTTGACTTAAATCTTATTCAAACTTGACTTGACTAGACTAAATAAATAGACCACACGTTACACTACGAAACTCCGTCCCCCCCCCTCCTCCCCCTCCTCCCCCCCACCCTGTCACCAGATTATCGTACAGATAGGTGACTTTGACTTTAATGAAAAAAATGATAATTTAAATCAGGACCGCAGGAGACATGTTGGAGGAAACAGAGGAAGAAGAAGAAGGGGAAAAAAGAGCCGAAGAATGCAGGATATCGCATAAACGCCATAACTAGTCGATCACTCCTAAACGCAAAGTAGAATAGAGGAAAAGAGAAAGGAAATAGGGAAGGGACGGTAAACAATACACCAGAAAATCTAGTGGCAAAACGTCAAATTTGGCAGGGCTGTTAGCTGCCCTCCCCCTGTTTGTTGCCCCCTCTACTATGTAACCAATACCAAAACCGAAAACGAGTACCGTAGAACAGAAAGAGAGCAATAAGAAGAAAAACCGCCGACACCAATCGCCCGATCATGATAGATAGACAAAGAAGGGGAGAAAACACCGCCGAAGCGGGAGTCGAGAACGAATTTTGCACAACATTTTAATTTACCGACTTCGATAAATTTACTTCTTGCCGGACAGTTCTTTGACTTTCTCTTTAAATCCGTGAATCTTATTGCGGGCGATATGTCCATCGCGAGAATTGGGCGTGGCATAAATCTTTTTGCGAATTGTCAGCAGGGTTCTCGGGAAGATATGGATGAGCTGGGCGAACGAGTGAGGGAGGGAGGGATTGAACATACCGAGCCCTCGACCTTCTGGAATCTTGAAGGGGGAGTCAAAGAGGCGTCCCATTCTTTACTCCTGTCATGAAATCAGCACTGAGGTATGGGGGTGGGGGAGGGGGGAAGTGTGAATACATTCTACGATCCGACTTCGCCATAGGCACAGGGTCGGCAATATCGCTCCCATCACTTCCTCGACGGGCGTCACGGCTGTCAGGATACGGTCCTGGGGCGGTGGTGTCTTCGGTAGTGCGGGGCGTGTCGGTAGCGGTCATATCAAAAGGTGATCCTGGGGCAGCAGACATGGTTTATAGATTCTTCGAGTGATAAGAGGTGCTTTGGCTGAAGTATGGGTCTGGGGTAGTGATCGAAGTATGCTTTTGGAGAGCTGTGATTAATCCTTTTCCAACTGGGGGATTCTCAACAACTTTATACCCGACCTAAACCTCAATTTGTGTGCTCGGAGGGCAGGTTCCCACATTTCGCCCCGTAGCCATTGGATAAGATTAATCCAGTTTACCATTCCAGTATCATCACTCTCTAACACCTATCAACGCCTGCGTCCTCTAAGTGGCACCCAGTGACGTACGCTCCACGGAGGATCGGCGCAAGCGCTACCGTATTGAGAACACCGACACAGCCCACCAGTGCGGGGGCAGTTTTGCCGCTTTTGTCGAAGGCGTTTTAACCTTATGTGTGGTAAGCAAAGCCACCCCGAAAGATTTGACCACTGTATTTCCGAAAAACGACCGCTATCGATAGAGAACCAATTACGGTAGGGGGCGACTCTGGGGTCTAATCCCTCAAAAGTGCTTGTGTTCTGGTTGAGTACTCAAGTAGATGAGGAAATATGTTGTATGGGGGTAGGTAACCTTAAACGCCATGTAACGCTGTGGGGCCGGTCCGGTCAGGGTCCGCAGGCGTTGTAACAGTAAGGCACCGGCGGGCCCTTTTTGGGCCTGGTTGCAAAGCTCATTTGATTAGCGAATGGGTGAAATCTTGGATTTTCTTGGATTTTGCCAAAAAAAACCCACGTTTGCGGGATTGTACTCGCTGGTTCAGTTGTAATGCGAATACCTTACTCGAGTAGTGTCAAAGGGCCTGCACAGCTGACGGCGTTTTTTACAGTCTCTGGAATGTAAATAAAATAAGTGATCTACTTGTGGTATAATTCATTAGTTCAGAGCACTACTAGTAACACAAGTGCAGCATTCACAAGCGAGGTTCGCCTTCCGCTCGTTTGTTGAAACAAAGTACCGGTAGGAGCTCAAGTCAAACATCAACATCAAGCCAGTCCAAAATAGGCCTAGTTTTTGCCACAAAGCAAGGTGCTTTGTTGCGGATTTGAGAAAGGTTACAGGGGAAGCTCTTGTTTCTATGATAGATTTCGCACACCATCTCATGATGACGGCTTAGCAACTGAATCAATTCCTCCGCACGCTTTCAAGCACTTGAACTCACAGCGCTACTACCCAGGTAGCCTGTACGAGTACTCGTAAAGAACAAGTGGCAAAACAACCTAAAGATCCCCTAACCTTGTGATAGACCCTCTTCAAAGAATTTATCCACTGGGTCACGTCAAAGATTTATGCGGCCTTTCCTGCTTATCGTTAGGTTTCGTACTAAGACGCTTTTCTTTTGTTCCAGACCTTGCTAAAAATGCGTGAAATCCGGGAATAGAAGGGGGGTCCGCTCTCCACAAGTATTGGTGGGGTTTTCAGCCCCGCGCCTGTCATATCTTCCCCGCATTTGTGAAGCCCTGCCATGCACGGACTCCCTGCGATTCGCGATCGCTATTTTCTTTATTTTCCTCGCTTGCCGAGTTCTTGGTTCTTTCATTCCTTGGCATATTTCTTGATTCTGAGCGATTATTCAGACGGATACCGGTATTGAAGCCTATCTATCATTTATCATCTATCATCTTAGGGGGGAAAGCTCGCCTATCGTGAAATGCTTGTATCTGCTTGGGTACCAGCATCACTGATTGATACGGGTAGTTCAAGCGGCAGGGTGTATAAATCCGATAGGATCGGATTCTACTAAAATCCCCTTTATCTCACTGATTGATTTCTACAACCAGGTCAGGCTACTGACGGATCGGTGGTGGGGCTTCGTGTGGAACCATAGCCGGCGCTAGCAGGCGCCTCAAGTGAGCTCCTCAACGCTTTAAGATCTCTGGCGAAATATTGCTGCTTTCACTATGCTTGTCGCAACTTTGGAAAATAGAGGTTGTCGTTTTTTTTTGAAAGAGAGAGTTTTTTTTTTATTTTTTACCGCAATCTCAAGTACGCCACTGAGTAACTTTGGGAACTGAGGGGGACACTCCTGGCCTTTCCTCAGGAAATATAGGCCTTTCCTTAGTAAATATATGCCTTTCCTCAGCAAATATAGAACTTTTTCTTGGGCACGGCCTTGACGCAGGCTTCGGGAAATTGGTTTGAGAAAAAAAACAGCACCCGTCGAAAAAAAAACAGCACCCTCAGTTTTCCAAAGTTGCGACAAGCATAGTGAAAACAGCAATAGTCCTTGGGGCTACGAAGTGTTAAGCTGGGATCCTCTGCCGGTAGTTATCTGTGGACTTGGGGATGCGGGATAACCTAGGCAATTGACCACTTTTATTGGAAGAGAGATTGTGGGGTGAGATATTCTCGCTCTGAGTTGCCTGCTACCGGTACTCGAGTAAAGGCGTCCGCCTTTTTTGGTAAGGTCTCACAAACTGCAACGTTCGGAGGTGCAAAAACGCACTTGTATCATAAGGGTGGCCACCCTTCAATCGCATTGGCGGTGGTGCACTGCCTCGAGTGCCGTATCTTGGCCAATCGAGGGTCCAGTTGATCAATCCTCAGGTCTTGAGCGGCTAGAATATCCTGCCAGGGTTCCCGGAACAGCGGAGAATACTCGTAATTGAACGGCGTTTGCAAACACGATCACTATCGCGTGGACTAAAATCTAAGCCAAATTTTGGAGGTATGCAATACCAGGAGCACTTGTGCTCACAAACTTCGTTCAATTACGACTACCGTACCGTGCTCTAGGCAGTGTAATTCACGGCCCAGCTCGCTGCACTACCCTCGGTCATCTAGGGAAGAATCTTGGGCAACACTAAAGATAACAGGATATTTGCCCGCAATAAACTACGTTCAGCCCCATCGCATCGCACAGGTACGCGCAAGCACAGTGCGGCTTAATTAAGGGTCCGTTCGGTTGCAACCCATATTTGAAATCTCATTTTTACTGAGCCGTTGAAAAACACTGTTTTAGGAGAGAGAGAGGCAAATGAGATTTTGCAGTGTTGAGGTGTTTGGTAAAAATGTCATCTGGCACAGATTACTTCTGTGGGTGACGCCATGCCTCAGTGTAAGCCACAATTGTTTTTCCTACTGTAAACTTTTTTTTCCCATCTACCCACCTCCTGTCTTGTCGGAAAATTCTGATTCTCACTCTTGAGAGAGCACATTTCTTTTCTTGACATCTTGGCCAATATGCAATCTAGATTAAGGGTTACAAGTGGGCAATTGGGGAAAGGATTTTGCTGCGACATTGGGCCGGTGTGCTAGTAGTTGCTGATGGTGTTGTTCAGCTCACTAGCAAGTTCAAAAATTCTGCTCTAACCTCTTTTTTTCATATGCCATTTGTAAGGGTAAAATGGGTTTTTTCAAAATCACAGATTTGGGTTACTGAACACAGCTCTCATTCTTGATATGTCATTTTTGGCAAAAATGGCATTTCGTCCTCGGAAATCACCATATCTGGTTGTAACCGAACGGACCCTAAGAGAGGTTATCAGGATCGGAGGACCCAGCATCGTGGGTCGCTATAAACAAGCCTTCGCTGCTCACTTACGGAATTACTTCCGAATCACCCGAGTGCGTCTATCCGTTCCGCAAAACGGGTTCCACTCAAGGAGTGGTTCCTTTTTTTCTTTTCTTTTTTATTTGATATTAGAGCACCTTGGGACCCTGACCTCTCCGAGGTATTTCACGGAAAAAGCAGCGTGAGAGAATTAAAAGCCTTCGAGCTTGTAGACTTCATATGCAGGCTCCTTGTATGATGTGTCTTGTGTCATGCGAGCACGCACTTGAAAGACTAGGTTAGCACAGCTAATCCGAACACTTCTCCGAGATAAGATTGCGCAATCCAACTGCGAATACTAGGAAAGAGGAGCTTGTCGGGGGGGGGGGGGGGGGTTTGGGAAAAAACTCGCCCTTCAACATCCCTACTGCCTTCTCATCTCCTCAGCCCTCTCTAAATGAAAAGCGCTCTCATCAGCTATAAGCTCCCCGATAGTCGGCCCAGCACCCGCGCCCTGCATCAGCGAGAACTGATCAGTGCCCGTCGTCTCCGAGCGGGTCTGTTTGTGCATTCCTCCGGGGAACTCGCCCGCGCCTGTTTCGGAGACTGCGGCTTTAACGGCCTCTATATCCCCTGTGGAATGTAGAATACTAGCTTGTGACGTGCTGAGGCTGTGCTGGACATTTCGTTACTTGGGATAAGCACTCTCTTGTTAATTGTTTGGTGGGGAAAAAGGGTTGTAGAGGCTTTGGATCGAATGTTTGAATGCAGTATGTGTATGCTCGTGCCAAGTTTATCTTCGCCTGATTGTTTATTAGACTGTGGTGTGGCATAGCTTAGAGATCATGAGGTCTTGCTTCGGCTCGTCGCTATAGAAGATGGGGTGAAGGGAAGTCTAAATGAAGATGACATGCAACTGCGCGACTTGTGCGCATACTGTAGCGTCCTGAAGAAACTCGAATCGAAGATAAATGTGCTAGGACGCTGCAGTTGTCTTCTAGTAAGGCGCTATGCGTATTCCTGTTGCTTTATCTCCACTGTGGGCTTGGCTTGCGGTGTTTTCCAATGCCCTTCTCTTATTCGAGCTCTTACAGCACTTACTGAGAAGAGGCTAGTTGCTAAAGTCTTCGAGTGATACTAGATGAGATATCTTTGTTTTTCCTTATTAAGGGGCAGGTATCATAGGGCTACTTGTACCAGTATTACGGTGCGAGAACGGAAGGGTGTGGACTGCGGTACAGTAGGTGATTGATGCAATGCAACGGAGCGCTTGCCGAGTAAGTGCCAAGTGTACTCGAGTATGAGCGATATGTCGTGATGTGTGGGGAGAGAGTGGGGGAGCTGGGGCTAGCGAAATGTCTAGGACTTGATAACTTACATACTTGTACCGCAAGAACTGAGATAACTGAATCTCTCTAAATTAATGAACGCCAAGAATCAGTACTTCGGGCTGCGTTCACTAATTTTTACTATGGGTGTTCAATAGCAAGTTATTTTCCGGTGTAAATTGACTTTCGTGCTCGTAGGAACTGGCCTGAGACACAAATTCTTGGCGTTCATTATACCGCATTATCTGGGCATATCCGGAATGACGCTAAGGTGTTGAGAACACACAGCCTGCTGTCGAAGCATGTAGCAAACTCGCCTATTTCACCTTTTCTGCTCTTAGGTCTCCCTAGCGGCGTTCCGGATATGCCCAAATAATGCGGTAGCCAGGTGCAACTGTACTAGTACTCTACGTCTTCCCGGAACGCCCCCACAACGGCCAGTACAGGGAGGCGGGTTACAAACTCATCAGTGCCAGGCAACAGCAGCACACAACCGACCTTATCGTCGATGGCTTTTGTGGTACTTGTACAAGCCTTGGAATTAATTCTTGCCGTTAAAGAAACGAAGCGACGGAAACCGCTTGTAGACTTAGTTTAGAGGGCCTTAGATGCTATAGTCAGCAGCTCCGGAATTACCACCGGACCCTGCCGTAGTATTTGAACCCCTACAAATTGTATGCTCCATTCAGAATACACAAATTACGAGCACTGCTCTTGATTGTATCGGGAAGTTGATAAGCTACTCATATTTCTCTGTTTCGACGACATCACCTCGAATACCTCCAACTCCTGGTACCGCAGCATCCGTAGATGATGCGCCAGAAAATAGGAAGGCGGAGCCCCCACCACCTCCAGCACCAATACCTCTCATTGAAAGAGCAATTGAGCCTACTGTAGAGCTCAGGTCAATTGGAACGGTCAGCTGTTACATACAGTAGCATCGAGTGTCCTGTCCCACCAAATGACTGTTTTGTCAGTGTCAGCCGGGTGGTGTCCCAAAGTTCGGAACATGTCAGTACTCTTGTTCTGGCAATATACAGACATTTCGTATTTTGCCTTCACGGAGCTGTTGTAACTAGGACAATGGATTTTGCCTGAAGGAACTTGTGCGCAGCATGATTTATGATATAGTACTGTAACCGCGAGTGCTAAAATTCAGAAAAATCTAGAACCTACAGTACTATCTAAGTTACTCCCCTGAATCTTGCTCCCCACTCTATTCCCTGTTATGTACAGTACAGCAAGAATTTATTTCTGGCACAGTATCTATCAAAGAAATTACAAAAACCAGAAAAATTATCTAAGTTGTCCCAAAAGCTTTTTGTGTCAGCATGCCGTGTCCCAACTCAGGGTACATGTTTTTTTGCGTCAGCAATTTCGAAGCGTCCCAATTGACCTGAGCTCTACAGTATTTGCGATTGCTTCCAAGGAGATATGGCACCAGATAAGGCCTGAATCTCTTCCGCTGCGTATTATCCCTCTGGTCCAAATGGGAAGGTCTGGACACCATAGCCCCATTCTCAGTTTCCAAAACACTTCAGCGTTGCATCTCGTTGCTAGGGGCTTGAGATATATGCCAAATCCACCATTCCCACTCTTCTCTAGGTGTGGTAGGGCTTGGGAAGAAGTATACTTCTATTCTCCTGGACTTTACGAGCCTTTGGACGTTCTTTTTTACTCAATTTAATGTGCACCGGTATCGGGCGAGCTATCATAGACCAACCTTAGCGTGTGGCTTCCACCTGCGGTTATATCCTCGCACTGCAGTATGAATTTGCTAGACTAGTGACTATAAGATCCGGGGCTGATAATCGATGGACTAGAGTTCCATCTTAGCCTCGATTGTTAGTCCAGCAGAAGCTAAAGTACGCCCTGCGCCCAACTTTCGCGTTGTGCGTTCGAAGGGGCGAGCCTTGAGGACTTGCACCACTGGTGATATGACGCCCTCTATCAACAGGCCATAGTAATGTAGTGATATGTTGTGTTGAGCCTACTATGAGCTTAGGGTTCGATGTTCAAACAATGTACTGTATAGGGGTGTTGTCGAAGCTGTGGAGTCTTTTGTAAGTATATAGTAGGAACGACGAAGGCGGGAGATCCTCACTGGGCGGCTATCCGCCGACATACTACCTCTCCTCTCTCTCTCTGTCGGCTTTTGATCTTATCAAGCAATTGTTGGGACGAGAACTACAGAGTGTTAAAGCGAAACTCGCCTCCTATAGTGCTGAATTCAAGGTCAGCATCCGCTTGATGCTAAATATCGGTATTGAGGATTCGCGGACCTCCGGAGTGGCTCCATTCTTTCTCTCGATAGAGGCGTTTGTCGATGGCTTTGGTTGCCGGCATAAAGGGGAGAAGGGATCTGGACTCGATATTCCACTGAACGTTATAGAGACCGCCGGGGCACAGCGCTGATCAAATAGCAGAAAGCGTTTTCCGCATCTAACCTTGGGCCTACACGCTAGCCCGGTAAAGCTCATATCTAGGGAGCCATACGGTAGCTTTCTTCCAAGATAGGGCCATACTCCGATATCTACTATCTCTTTTTGGGGTAGAATGGTATTTTCGTATTTTAGATGGGGTTAGGATATTTGCTTATATACAGCGGACGTGGAGCGGAGTAGACTCCCTATGGTTTTTAGTTCTTTAGCGGAAGCCTGATAAACGAAAGCCTTAAATCAATGATATTACATTCTTTTAATATCACGAGTCAATTGACGCAGTGAATAGAACGGCGCATTTTGTCACATCATCCCAACACGGAACTCTCTACCCGGTTCATATTTGTCGTATGTCATTACTTCATAGTTGTAGGGGCCACAGAGACGATTTGGGTCTTTGTAGTTATGGTGGCCACAAAAGATTAGCAGCACTCACAAGTATGTCAAAGCATTCAATTCATCCATGAGCGTGAACCCCTGAGATCAGAAAACCGCGGTGAACTGGGAGAATAGATACTTCTTAGCAGAACCCTGCTCTGAAGAGCTACGGTATATGAGGATATCGGGGGGCCTTGTCCTTAGATTTTATAAAAGTAGCTAACTACTCCTACCGAACACCGGGGACAACATTTAGGCCTGAGGAGTACTATTAACTTTTCCCACTGCCACCTGGCGGTATTTTCTTGTTGCGATAGCTAACAATCCATAACTATCGATTTCCCATACCCAACTCCAAGGTATCATATCTTTACTTGCCCACTGCCACGCAGGCCTTTGAGCAATTACTCACGCACAAAACCAATACGCAGGTGAGAACTCCTGCATCACACAAATAGAAGAGTGAGAGCCTTGAACGATATCCTCAGTTTATAGCTAAGACAGATTCCTACACAAAAACTAGATATCCATCAGCTAGCTTCCTCTAGATATAGTGACCGAAGGCATCGGGGCTCGATAGCATCTCCATGTCCAAAACCGAGGCAGATCTGTATTAGCTGTGGCTCATTTGGCTGGAGTAGGTGAGGGATTATTCTAAGCGTCGATGCTAGCGAAGACATTCACTTAGGTGGGCAGTGGTAATTGCTTTATGTTAGTCAGTGAAATAACGATATACATGCCCAATACATCTCCCGCAAAACTCCAAAGAACCTTCTGAGAGGCCTCCCATAGAGGTTGGAAGGGAGTGCTAGTATCATTATTTCCTCACCCCATCGTCAAACTCCCAAAAATCGAAACGTTGCTGACCGGTTCCCATAGTCCAGGGGTTACGGGGCACCTACTAACGTGAACAGGGAAGCTTGGGAGTTGGACTCCCCCTTGGGGGATGGATTCAGTAGGTATCAGAAGAAAAGAAGAGAAAAAAAACAGAAAATAATAAAAAGCTGGCGAGCTACACTCTCGCTCTTGGACTGCCAGTGGCGCCCTGGAGCCCTGGGCGTGTTTGATTTTCCATGAATTAAGTGGCAGATGTGTAATGGTAGGTAGGAAATGGAGCCTACTTATGTCCTAAAATCCGAGGGAATCAGTTGAACTTGCTCTATTAAAGCGTGGATAACCTCCCGGCCAGCCGGATAGCTGACTCCAGATAGGCGATGTTCCAGTGTTTAACTTAAGAAAACTCTGGCAAGAGAGTTGATCGCGGTTAGTTTCCTCGTGCAAGACCCACCAACCAGTAGTTGTCCGGACGTCCTAAGAGGCTGTCCGTCAATGCTTTTCCTGGTGTTAACTTAATACTTACCTCCTGACCATCCTCCACCTCATCCCAGACATGATCCTGCTCCTGGCTGACTAGTGGCTATAAACCTTTCAAATCATGCAGCTAATAACCTCCCTTCTCACTAAAGTTGCCCAATGATAAATCTAAAGAACCAGGACAGTCACACATTCTCACTCGATAAAGTTATGAGCACCGTTGTTGGAACGACTGAACGTTGATTAAGAGAAAGGTGGGTGGTGAACCCGACTATTTACACAACAAAGAGGCAGTCACAGTTTCTCCGCTTCATGTGGCCTCACTCACCACCGCATCACCGCCACCACATCACCGCCACCGCATCACCGATAGGCTCTTGGCTAGTGTGCCACCGGCGGGCAACAATACCGGATATGGGAGGACGCTCCAACAACCGTGTTGGAAATAGCAGTTTAATGCCCGCACTTGGAGTGGGAGATGCCCGCACTCTAAGGCCGCAGTGGTACGCGTATGCATTGGCTAAGTGACGCGCAAGCTGTGAAAGGTTTTTACACCCCTGTTTTTCTTTCCTTCCTGTCTTTCCTCTCTTTGCTTCTTTCTTCTTGTTTACAACTTTCCTCAAGTCTTTCCTTTCTGTCGACTTATCACAACCAATCATGATCTTCATCTCCGCTTAATACAAACTTTCTTAACCCGTTCCACCCGGCTGCGTAAAACTCCCACCGTCGATCATTACCTCCGCATCGATTATTTTCAACACACTGCGCATATCTATGCGAACCATTGGTACCGAAATTTACCCGTCATATTATGACAAATCACTCTGGGGTAGTCTCCGTTACTATTCAGACACCTCGGCACCCAGGCAGATCCGGTATATAATCCGTTCACAAGCCGGTTTTTTTTTCTCTTTTCTCCCTGCGGAGAGGAAGTTAAGTTATTCCTACCATCCACAGCTAGGATTCATTGTTGGGGCACCGATAGTTTGAAATACCTATCTGCTAAAGGCACTACACGTCTATTCCGAGGGAGAGTAGGGGACTTGCAGTCTATAATACAATGTAGGCGGTCCGGGGGCGTCCAGTCCAAATACCGCACACCACAAGAAGATTCGGCCTATACTGCGATCGGCATCACAGAATACGGCAGAGCTTCGGAAGGGGAATAAAACACCCCATCACTGACCAGCATGCCCCTGCTCCCTCACCCATAGCAGAGAGAGTCCAGCATAGAAGCGCTTCAGGGTTAACTAGGACCTATATGTTTTTTTCTTTTCTTTCTCCATGCATGCTATCATATATCCACCACCCCATGGGGAGTTGAGCTCCCAGCCTCCCCTCTAACCACTAGTCCAAGTATCCGGTCGACAAGCCTACACCTTTTGGAGAATTTAACAGTAGGGTGAAGAAGTTACTACGCCCCCCTTTCCGACTTACTAAGTGGCCCCGGAAAAAAAAATTTGCCCTGTTTGGCACCGAAGAAAAATGGCATTTTTCTGACTTTTATAGCATTTTTGCCGCAAATAAAATATTTTCAACATTACATCCTTTTGATTATAGCTCAACTTACAGGCCTCCTACCGGGTTCTTATTTTCGTTACAATTGTTAGAATGGTAAAAAATACTACCTGGGGGTCGATCCTTTTATACCCATTGGTTAAAGGGGTTTGAGCTAAAAGGTTTTTTTTTATTTTTTATTTTTATTTTTATTTTTTATTTTTTAAGAAAAATGGCATTTTTTTTATATGGCGGCGTGCTAAACAGGGCCTTAGATTTAAATTTGTATTCTAAGATATTATACGTAGGTATGGAAAATATAACAAGCGCGAAATCGTATCCCGTTATTTCATTAGAATAATGTCAAGCTCGTACTAATTTACCACTACTGTCCCGCTGAGCGAACACAAACTCTACCCCTGATGCTAAGAGCGATCTCCTAGCCCCCGCCGTTGGAGCTGGGGCGTAGATGATAAAAGATTTGCCACACCCCTTGGGCGTACCAGTACTCGTAAACTGATTCTCTACACCAGTTCACATAATCCTTCCATGTTGGCAAACAAGGATAATAAACATGGAATTCCATGGAGTTACAAGTACTGGAACGTTGTACTGTACTATACAGCACATCCTATAATCTCCAGTACCCAAACTTTCACACGGAACCCGGCAAATCCAAAACTTCAGCCTGCTCCTTCCTCCCTAACTACGGTACTATTACACCAGACTTACCCCCCCTTCTCCCACCAGAGAACAAGACCTCGCTCTCCACCCTCAGCTCTTTTTTCTAAGCAAGTATCCCTCTTAGGAGTCATACCGTATCATAACGATAGACTCTAGCTTACTAATACCGGTAGTGAAACTATCATAATTTCTTATGATACCCCCAGCCTAAAAGAAAAAAGAGAAAAAAATACGCCCCACCCCATCATTTCCACTCCTAGCAAACCATAACAATAACACCATTGTATTGTATCACACCACAACACACCATAACACCCATATGGTCTGGGCGAAGTTGAAAAAAATGAAAAAATGAAAATTTCCTCCCGCCTCAAGCAAAACATCATACGGTACTTCAGGCCATGCTTCAACTTAGTTCTAGTAAAAAGATCTCTAGATTTTTCCCGGTTTTCTTAACAAGACATTAGTTCTTAGGGTTTAGAATTTATCTTCCGGAACGAGCTTTCCACTCCCGGTACGGGTGATGCTTTTGCTATTTGGTTAGTCAATGGCTACATTTGTCTAAGGCGTGAGGGGCTTTTTTTTTTAACTTTCGCTCGGATCATCTACTCGAGTAGTGTTTATAATAAAGTTGCGATAAATGAAGAGGTCTGCCCATCCCGATCACAAGGCACATCCTCCTCGTCAAAATTGTAGTGCCCTATCGTTGGTAGGTGAGTACCGGCAAGCGAGTGAAGGTCCGTGAGCAAGTTGCATTCTTTCGGTAGAAACCTTTCCAATAGCGACGGGATATATGCCAACAATACCACCAACCAGGGCAACATACTTGTCCACACCAAAAAAGAAAAAGATGCCGTTGGTGCAAGAGGAAGGGGGAGAAACGGAAGTGAAGGTGCTACTGTGCTCGAGTACGATACAAGTGCACTCTTGGGAATTGTTGAGAAATTGGCAGGTCTCAGGATCTGCGTGCTATACCATCACGCGCATATTTTCAAATTTTACTAGTACGCCGAGAAGCTGCATACCGAGTATTCGTACAGTATCATATCGGTCAAAGTTGGGCGCAGTAATGTCCCTACAAAATCTCTGTCTGAAAATGATATGAAAGACCCCCCAGAAAAAAAACCACTTTTTTCTACAAATCAAAGAACACACGAGGGAGGTTGAAGGGACCCACGATGCGCCGTTTATAAAAAAAAATGAAATGAAAAGCACCTCCGAACAACCCAGAAAAAAGTAGTTCTGTGAGATGTCGAATAAAACCCAGCCATTGATTCCCTGCCCATCTTTGTTGAAAACGCCATTTTAACCCCACCGTACAGAATCCCATCCGTTCAACCAGCTATCACATGATCAAACTCAATGCAAACAAGTAGTCGAAGTTGAAGTCGTCTACTGAAGATATATCATGAAATAAGAAAGGAAACCCCATTTAAGAAGAAAAAAAAACTCGTAAAAAGATAACCAAGAAGCTATTTATCTAAAATATAAGCTTCTTGGGCTTCTCCCAAGAGAAGTTCTGGTTGGTAAAGTGACCTTAAAATAATGTTAGAAAGTTATTAAACTAGCGAGAACAGAGAGTAGCCTACCATTCTTTGCAGTCTGGAAGTAGATAGGCTTGGCCAAATCAAGCTCTTTGACAATCACACCGGGCCTCAAGTCAAAGTTCTTGTTGATAATCTCGACCAATTCTTCGCTGGTCTTGTCAGAAGTGCCGTAAGAATCAACCTATTGGATTGTCAGTTAAAGAATGTTCGGGAAAGCAGGATAGCTAACTTACAAAGATGGAAAGCGGGCGGGCAACACCAATGGCGTAGGAAAGCTGGACAAGGGCACGTCTGGCAAGGCCAGCAGCAACTAGGGACTTAGCAATCCAGCGGCCAACATAGGCGGCAGAGCGATCAACTTTGGAGAAATCCTTTCCGGAGAAAGCACCACCTCCGTGAGCACCCCATCCTCCATAGGTGTCAACAATGATCTTTCTACCAGTCAAACCGGCGTCACCCTGGGGACCGCCAATGATAAATTGGCCGGAGGGTTGAATCTATGCAGAGAATTAGTGATCAAGCAAATAAACTTCCAGAACGAGGAACAAACATGGTAGATGGTCTTCTCATCCAAGTACTTAGCTGGGATGCTCTTCTTGACAATCTTCTCCAAAATCTCCTTTCTCAATTCCTCTGTGGTGATATCCTCAGAGTGCTGAGCAGAAACGACGACAGTGTCAACACGCTTGGGAACAACAGCACCACCGTCATGCTCGTATTCAACAGTGACCTGGGTCTTAGTGTCAGGTCTGAGCCAAGGGAGACTTCCGTCACGGCGAGCCGCAGACATGTCGGCATTGAGTTTGTGTGCAAGCACAACAGTCAATGGCAAAAGCTCGGGGGTCTCATCGGTGGCATAGCCAAACATGATACCCTGATCACCAGCACCTAGGTCTTCAAGAGCTTTGTCAATGTGAACACCGGTGGCGATCTCCTTAGACTGCTCCTCAATGGCAACAAGAACGTTGCAGGTCTTGTAATCAAAGCCCTTGCTGGAATCGTCGTATCCAATGTCCTTGATGGCGCCACGAATGATCTTTTGGTAGTCGAGTCTCGCACTGGTGGTAATTTCACCGAAGACCATAACCATACCAGTCTTGGTGGCGGTCTCACAAGCAACCTGAAAACTATCGTCAGATTGGAGCCAGAATAAGAGAATTGTGGCAACAGACCTTCGACAAAGGATCCTCCGCAAGACAAGCATCGAGGACGGCGTCAGAGACCTGGTCACTATTTTACAGTTAGATTTTGCAGAAATAGCAAACGGCTACCTGCAATGGCAGAAGCAGTATAGGTGGCTACTCACGCAATCTTATCGGGATGTCCCTCACCGACAGACTCGGAAGTGAACAAAAATGTAGAAGGCATTTTGAATGTAGGGTTGGTTGAGAAAGTTGCTAAACTGAAGTGAAAGGATGCCTTGAGGGAGTGTTGCTAAAATACCTCGAGTCGTTTGTATTCTTGTGAGAGTGGGAGATGGAGCAAGGTTGAAGGTGAAGATTGGAGAGAGAAAAAATTTTGGGTCGAGGGTCCCGCTCCTTTTTAGCTTTGCACAGCGCTAGCACGGGCACCCCTGTTACACGCTGTCTTGTTGGGATTGCACCATCGAGATGACACTCTTGCGACTCCCTCGAGCGCCACAATTGTATTGTATCCACCTCTGCTTCACTCCTAACGTCGCTCAACTGCCCGAACAAACTACTGCTTTACTCGGTCTCATACGATCAAGCTTGACGATAGTCTTCAACCCTTATTTTCCGAAAACTTCTGTAGACGAGAACAGCAAAACTCTCGCTTTGTTTTGCGCCTCCTACTCGGGGCCGACTGTGACGGATAGACCTTTCAGAAAGCAATCAAGATCGTCAGTATTCAATAGGCCGCTGGACCAGGGACGCCTTCGGTCGGTACGATCAGCTTGTCCCCCAGTGCTTTGTCTTTTACCTCTAGTGGACACCTTAGATGATTTATAATAAATCTTCGCCCCTTGCGGCCTCACAGGCTATAGACATTTCCAGGCCCAGGTGAACTGACTCTTGGCGTTTGATCCTCAAGACAACAGCACCTAGCTCTTTAGAAATGAAAAGTAAACGCATGCGATATTCATAACAGCGAGATACGAGGAGCATCCACATCGAGGGAACAGCATCATGGTTTATCAAAGGGTGCCCAAATAGAAATTTCTAAACCCGTAACAGCTGGTAGTCTGAAATCATGTGTCCTCCGAGAGCAGTAGAGCTAGGAGTAGGCGCTGGCGTCAGACTAGCGGCCGATAGAAACCCAGCTGAATCTGTGCGGAAGTTAGGAGCTCAAGGGTTGTTTAGCTTCAATACGATAAATGTTATGAAGTCTGTCCTGACAAAGTCTTGGGAAAGCAACGCCAGTGGGAAGTAGGAAGATACTAGCATAAAGCAAATTAGAGTAATGGTTAGAACGATAAAAGACTGAGATGATTTATACTGTCAAAACTTTGATGGCTTGTGTATTCATAAGGATCTTCGTTCAGACGACCCCCTGCAACATACACCTGTCCAGTGCCACAATAGCTATTGCAGAGCTGCGGTTCGTGAAGAGTGTTTGGATCCTAGTGGCGAGGACAGCTGAAAGATCATAAGTTAGCAAGGAAGAGAGAAACGCCGTTTATTCTAAACAAAGACAAACTTGACAAGTTTTTGTTTGACCTTTTATGCGTATATACTCTCATCTTTACGGGGGCATTACCTATCATACCAGCACCGTCTAGGAAAGAAGGCTGCCCGCAAAGGAAATAGGAAGAAAGTTCTTTTCCTCAGCGAATGACATCTCTACAAAGGTGTTAATCCAGGGCAGAAACGGATTATTTGCCAATACGAGGGTATTAGTATATGATACCTCACATCACAGAGCCTTTTATCAGTGTGATCCTGACCAAGAAGGTACTGTACAAATAATAGAACCCCTATGCTAAGGCAAACTCTTAATTTAAGGGGAAGATCATTCATCAATTTCCAATTTAAATTACTTCACCTCTCGATTCTTCTCTGAGGTGCAGGGCTCTGCGGATGCATCAATTTCGAAATACTCGTAGACTCTTCCGCAGGAAACTTGTCTTAAGGCTAATCCACGAAGTGTTCTCATTTAGTACCCTTTTATGACATGAAACGGGAGGGGAGCAGCTGAACGGGCCGGTGCTGCAGCCACCGACTACTAGGGTCGTGCACCGAGTAGCTTACTCGCTCTCTTCATGTAATAAACTTCGAAAACCGAATGTCTTGCATGCCTGCCATATTATGCTTTCTGAACAGTTCAAAAAGGCGTAATGGCGGTGGCCGAGAAGCTTAGATTTTCCCCGAGGATAGTGAATATAGAACATCGACATTCACTAATTGAACCACCAGGTTGTCTTTAGCTCCTGAGAGAGGCTGACTGGGTCTAATAAGTTACCAGGTTGGAGTGATATTTCGTGATGCATGCTGGTGGACGCTCATGGACAGTCTTATCAACACAAATCAGTGTGGTGTTTTAATCATCACGAATTGTGCATTCTATATTCAGCGCACAAGTGACAAAAAAAATAGTATCAATGATTAACTAACCTGCAGATAGCGTATGATACTCTAAAAAAATAAACAAAGAAAAAAGGTCTACAAAACCATCGAGCTGCGTGATGCATTGCGGAAATCCCCCTATGGCACAACCTTTTTGGGGGTTTTTTTTAAAAAAAATCAACAAATTAGGCGAGCGGCTTCCCTTCACCGCTTGCCCCCTTGCTTCCTGCAGGCACTCGCTGGCATATTTTTCCAATTGTGATATCTTCTCTAACGTCCCGAGACTCGAAAAGAAAATCAGGGTGCTAGACCTCCAGTAAATTCGTTGTGATATCAGAATCCACTGCACTAGCTCGGAGAGGCAGCCTTTTAAGATAATAACAAACTCTAGATAAGATCGCGCAATGCGATCACCCGTCAGGAACCTGCCTGTACCTGCACAGGGCTGCAAGCAAAATTCTGCATGCATGGATGCGCCTCACGGTATTTAGCCGCAACTGATGGTCATATTCTTACGAGCGGCAAGGCACTTCAAGAGCTGCTCCTAGAAGGTACAGCCATGCCATATCACAGGAATACCGATATGCTCTTCGTAGGTGTGTTAGGCGCATTGTACAGAAGAACAGACCTTCAACCCGAATCTACCGTAAAGCTGAAAGGAATACCGGCACTATTATGATAGTATTATCCCCTATGCGGTACAGAGCTCTAGAGCGTCAACTGATATGTAAAAATTGGTAATCTAACAACTGTCTAGGCCATTCACGGAATACTTCTGCTCGGGGGGTCATTAAAACCCGGAAATTTTATTTCTGTCGATCCCATACAATTCTCTGTGGAAACAAGAGTTACGTTCCCCAGTTTTTAATAACCCCGACCCCCTTCCCAAGGCCAGACGTAGGCTTCCCACCAATGCTCTTCCCCCCGAGCAGAGTTGGGGAAGACAGAATGTGGTGTTGGTGTACAGTGCCGGTACGGGGGTCGGCGAGAAGGGTGCCGGTACGGGTGCGGCCCCGAGGCCGCAACAGAGCGTTAGCTGCCGGCATTGCAAACATCTCGTACTCGTATTCCCACTGTTTCTCAACTAGCAATTCTTACGTGAAAAATTTCGAGCGATTTATCGGATGAGGTTGGGAAGGTTTCGCACTGTGCTCGAGCACTAAGGTATGAAAGAAAAAAAACGGAAAAAAAAAAGATCAGCGAGATCGTATGTACGATACTCGAGTGCGGTAGGAGGGGGCAGACAGTTAGTATAAATGAGAAATAACAAGTTCTGGTGGACGCAAACAACCTAGGGTGGATACCAAACATACTATCCCACCAATGATAAGATATTCTGAGCCAATGGTTGAAAATTGGTTATAGTATAACTGGCCTTATAGAAGTTGACACTCCCAGAAACTCTTCAGAATCTCCAAGATTCATGCATTAGAGAATGGCGGGCCCTAATGCAACCAGTCTGGGTTCCTGCAAGTAACTTCAACAGCCCTGTGTTTCATAAGTTTATCTATTGCTCAACGTAAATCCCTGTTTTGCCACAGTCAGTTTTCCCACCTTTATATCCATATCTCCCACCCGCGCATGTGATGAAAAAATCGGAAAAACTGATCAGCAAGACTCCATGGGGCAATGAGCAGACAGCCGGCACAAATAGAGAATAATGAGTTCTGGCAGACACAAACAACTCTAAGTAGATACCAAACACATCATCTCACTAATAACAAGACATCTCAAGCCAGTAATTGAAAGTTTACCCTCAGAAATTGGCCTCCAAGTTATAAAAATTACTTAAAGCGCCCAGAAGCCTTCCAGAATCCCTAAAATTCATGTTTCAGAGGATAGTGAATACCAACGCGACTCGTCTAGGTTTCTAATTTCTACAATCCTATATTCCTTTCCACGGAGTTTATCTATTGATCAGCACAAATCCCTGTTCTGTCATCGGAAGTCCTCCGACTTTTTCATCCCTGCGCTAGTCTTAAAAAATTGACAGGGGTAACCCCTCGGTAAGCCTTGGCATTAAACCTTTAAAGCTATATACTCCTCCAACCTCCGTCGTCAGAAGATTTGGCTTCTTGATCCTCACTTCCATTTTTTCCTCTCCCTCCAAAATTGCTTTACCTCTGTGGAGATTCTCTGCGGGACCCCTTTATAGGGTCTGTTACACTCAATTCCTCCTGGAAACCCATTGTGCTATTAAAGTTGACTAACACAAACTCCGTAGAAAGAACCTTTTTAGAGCTCGTTCTTACAGGCTACATTATACGAAAATGAACGGAACTACTCACCCCACTATTCAAGGTTGGCCCTACAATATGGTTTCTTTGGAAGTTATAGTGTGATGTTATTATTTACTAAAATCTCCTCTAATGTTACAGACGGCTGGTTCCGCGAGGTCTCCGAGATGTGGCCTGGCCAGGCCATGACTCTCAGGGTTAAGAAAATCTTGCACCACGAGAAGTCCAAGTACCAAGATGTTTGTTTGATCCTTCGGTGCAGCCAAGGCCCCTCCCAGGACCGCATGAGTTGACCTCCTTTTAAAGGTATTGATCTTTGAGAGTACCGACTACGGCAATGTTCTCGTCTTGGACAATGTTATTCAATGCACCGAGCGTGATGAGTTTGCGTGAGTATACACCCTCTAGTATATACTCACTTTATATAATAGCTAGGGCTAATAATCTTGCCTGCCCAGCTACCAGGAGATGATCACTCATCTTGCAATGAACTCCCACCCCAACCCCAAGAAGGTTCTTGTTATTGGCGGTGGTGACGGTGGTGTCCTCCGTGAGATTGTTAAGCATGAGTGTGTTGAGGAGGCTACTCTCTGCGACATCGACGAGGTAACCCTCTTCAATACTGTCACTCACAGCGAGCAATACTCACCTATGCCATAGGCTGTTATCCGCCTCTCTAAACAATATCTCCCTCATATGTCCAAGGGATTCGATCATCCCAAGTCTAAGGTTCTTGTTGGAGATGGATTCAAGTTTCTCGAGGGCTGCAAGAATGAATTCGACGTCATTATTACCGACTCATCAGATCCAGAGGGTCCAGCGGAGTCTCTCTTCCAGAAGCCGTACTTCGAGCTTCTATTTGCAGCGTTGAAGGTATAGTATCGATGTACTGGTGTTTTGTCGATCACAGATTACTAACTATGAGTGACAATGTTAACAGGAGGGTGGTGTGATCACCACGCAAGGTTGTCGGTTCTCCTCTTCTATTGCAATTCATTTCCCCCCTAGGAACTAGGCTTGAAAGAGCGAGGGAGAGATTGGAAGAACAGACGTTTTTTCTATTCTATTGGAAAGTGTGCTCTGTGGCTTACTGTGATACCCTTCGCTACAGTGTCGAACATTTTCTCAATCTCACCCTGCGCTCGAAATCTCGACTCTTTTTTCACACACCCTTCCTCCTCCTCCTCCTCATTCATATCCTCCCTTTGCTTTTCCCAGCCTACAACGGTAGCGCAGCTGACCTAAGTTGTTTTCTCATGACAGCCGAAAACCAGTGGCTCCACCTGCAGCTCATTACCGACCTTAAGAAGTCGTGTCGCGAAGTCTTCCCGATTGCGGAATACGCCTACACGACCATCCCTACCTATCCATCCGGCCAAATTGGTTTCATGGTTTGCTGCAAGGACGCAGACAGGGACGTCTCCAAGCCTCTTAGGACTGTATCCGCCGAAGAGGAACAGAAGATGTACAGATACTATAACAAGCGGATCCACGAGGCAAGCTTTGTATTGCCTACTTTCGCGGCCGCTGCGTTGAATTAGGTGGATGTGAGGTTTAGAAAATAAAATTTATAGTAGGTATTGGTTTCAGATTATGGGGGTCTTCTTTTTATCGAGTTCTCGAGAGGTCATATCTATCATCGGGTATTGGGAACGCATGATCTCGCAACTGTGACAAGTAAATGGTTGTGACTAGCAGTCTGAGCATGCAAGCAAGCGCTCATAATATCTCGAATTGGCATGCAAATCGCAAGTCAAGAAAATTTTCCCAGGAGAAAAACGATTATCGTACATGATGAGAAAGAAAAGAAAGAAGAAAAAACAGAGTAAATTCTACAAGCCATAAATCATAAAACCCGAGTCTAAAATCTCATCCTTTGCAAAGTCGGCTTCCAATCGAGAGGATGTGTCTCTTCCGTAGCATTCTCATCTTGCTTCCAGACCTTGACTACAATCACCAAACCCCATCCAATTAGCAATCCTCCCCCCTCCAAAAAAAAAGAAAGTGAAAGAAGCAGGAGAAAGGGAAACCTACTAGTTTTATCCGCCTCCCCGGTGATCAACCTCAACCCGGTCTTGTCAAAAGTGCTGCAGAAAACGCCCTGCTCAGCATCCAGAGATCCGGGCTGGGCAACCGTGTCAATCTTGTGAAACCTATGTCCGGACTTCCAATCGAAGAAGCACATTTCTCCATTATCCGCTAGCAAAAATCCCAAATTAGCTCCCCCTCCTCCCAAACCACGGAAGAAGAAGAGTACAAACCTCCCGAAAACAATACATCGTCCTCATTAACACTGAGGGTATTAACGATCCCCCCGAACCCTTCGAAATTCTGCATGAACGCTCCTTCAGGACACTTCCATTGCTTGATACTTCCCGCGGACCCACTAGCGAAGGTGAATTCCTTCGGATGCGTAGCGAGGGCTCTGACGCTCTTCTTATGATGGGTAAGCACAGCCATGCTCTTGCCCGCGGCCAAGTCCCAAAGACGCACAGTGGAGTCCATAGATCCAGTAATGACCTGGGGGTCCGCCTCCTGCGCAACGACGGACGACACAGTGCCCTGGTGGCCGGAGAGGACCATGACGTTTGTCCGCGTGCGCATGTCCCAGACCCTAGCTACGCCGTCTCTGCCCGACGTGATGAGCACGTCGAGGGTGGGGTGCAGCGCAAGAGAGTAGACGCCGGAGAGGTGGCCGTGGTAGTGGCGGATCACGCGGTTGCTTTCGAGGTCCCAGCACTTGACCATTTTGTCCTCGCCGCAGGAGAAGAGATATGGATGGCGCGGGGATACAGCTAGTCCCCGCACAGTGGAGATGTGCCCTGTCAGCGTTAGACGGAGGTTGCCGGAGGCCAGGTCCCAGATTTTTACGGTTCGGTCGCCGGCGCCGGTGCAGAACCATTGGTTCCCTGGCTCCACGGCGAGTGCCCGGACCCAGCCTAAGTGTCCGGAAATTACGCGCATGAGCTTCCAGGGCGGATGCCAGATCGGCTTGATCTGCTGGGCCGCAGCGTTGTTTTTACGGACTAGACTGCTGCCCGGTAATTCCCTCTGCGCCGTCCCCGCTCCCGCTCCACCTCCTGCTCTCGCACCACTGCTGGCTGACGATGGACGCCCTCGTATCGTCAACGACGTCGACGTCGACGCCGACGCACCTCCAGCTTTAGCAGCCACCCCCTCAATCATCTTCATAGTGCTCCCATCGACACCATCCGCCTCCGTCAACAGCGGCTTCGAAACTACCGGGGCAATACCACCACCAATGCGCTTCGCCTTCTTTGCAGTAGCCTGTTTTGCCGCAAGCGCGGGCGGGAGTTCGCGCACTGTTGCGTATTCGAGGCGGATTTTGCAGCTTATGGATTGCTTACGGCTACTCGATATTAGCCCCAGCTAAAATGGGTGGATGAGAAGAGTGCAGATAAGGGAGGAGGAGAGAAGTACGCAGTATCATCATCCAGCAAGAACGGATTCCCGAAATCGGAGGCGAATACCTCACGTGTGCGTTTTGCGGATTCGCGGACGAACTCCTATTGTCCCTTTTAGCTTTTTCTTTCTTTTTTTCACATCCTAAAACGCGGGGGGAACCAGTAGCTACCTCTGCAGGTCTAATTATATTAGTAGTACTTGGTGGTGCGATTGTTGTTGGCGAAGCCATGGTTTTCTCCAGTTTGTATGACGGGGGTGGATGGGTTGTTGGGATGTTTTTCTTGAAATGGAGCCTCGGATGAGAAGCATATGATTTTGAGCCCCATTCATCATCCTTGCAAGGCTTGGCATGGAAGTCGGAAGCCAAGTAATCACGGGAGAGCACTCGAGGAATCGGGGGGCAAGGGACGAGTGCCGCCAGCGCCAGATCGGCACCCCATTAGGCTTCGGAATATGCCGCTATTTAAGGCTTAAGGTTTGATATCTTTGGGAGGATGTATCATAGTAGTCCTGTAGCATCTGCCTACAACCCCTCCAACAATGGAGGTGTATATTCTCAGAGCAATCACTAAATCGCGAACGGTTTTCTAATACCTTCAGAACATTACAGCAAGATCATCATGTCACAACGTGCAAACAGAACTAGATCCATATAGCTAGTCCAATATTCATTCTCAAAGTTCCTCAGATCGCTTCCGCCAAAGTTACAAGATTGGCTAGAACTTATATGTAGGCTTCAATATGATGGACCACCACGCCCACCTGCAGGACGTAGCGATGAGTAGTAAGCCCCCCCCAAAGGACTCAATCTTCCTTGCACTAAAATAGGAGTAAACCACGGAATAATGGGTAGACACCAGAGTGTTGGCAAGGGGTAGCTAGTCAAAAAGGACAATCCTGATAGCTTCACAATTCTGCACAAACATAGGCCGTGCGTAGAAGCTAGAAGAGAGCAAAACCAACGCGTCTGAAAATTGACCTTTTTACCGTTTTTTTGAGTAGATACAGGAAGAAAGCAGCCCAACCTAAAGCAGAAAAGAAAACCTAGCGAGTTATCTATTCGTCGGGGACTAGAAGGTGCTCTGTCAGCAACTCATGTCATACGGATGTAGCGGAGAACATACTCTCAATCTCGCCAGATGCGATATCGTCAGAGACGTCCTTAGGGGAGCGGCCATCAACCTGGCACCCGACAGAGTAGGCAGTTCCGAGGATCTCCTTGACGGTTCCTGAAAGCTCGCGAGCCAACGACTTGAATCTCATGATTCGGGCAATCTCAATGATCTCATCGAGAGGGATGGATTTAGTGTGCTTGATGTTCTTCTCCTTTTTGCGGTCTCTTGGGGGCTCCTTGAGGGCCTTAATAACGAGGGAGGATGCGGAAGGAACGACGGAGACAGCGGCCTGACGGTTCTGAATGGTGAGTTTGACGGTGACACGGAGACCTTTCTATATTTCACACAAAATATTTATGTTAGTTGTCCGCCACCCCACGGCTGACACATGCAAATAGAGAGAAGAAATATACCCAGTCACCGGTCGCCTTAGCAATATCTTCACCAACCTTCTTGGGCGAAAGACCAAGAGGACCAATCTTCGGCGCCAATGCGGACGAAGCGCCTACCTCACCACCGGTGGCGCGAAGGTGACTTCAAAAAGAATCGAAAAAAAAAACCCAATTGTTAGCCAGACCTTGAGGTAAGGTACAATATGGGATAGATATTTTTCATGTTCTTGAGGAGCTTTGCACATACATAACCTTGACTTCGGAGGGATCGAATTTTGGGGCTGTCTTTATGTTAGCCAACTCACCGTTTAGCGGAAGGAGATGAAAACATACGCATGGCGACGGATTTCTAGTGGTGACGTTAGGTATCTAGTTAGTTTGTCGTGAAAATTGGTGATGCTGGTCGCTGGTCGCCGTTACGATAGGTGGTTGGAGGTTTGACGGCGCGAAATTTTTGGCGGAGTGTTCTCGTCTCGGCATGTAGGGTGGTGTGTGGAGAAGTCACCGTTGTGGGAGTGGGAGGGTTGTAACCCTAAGATGCCAAGATTTATTGTGCTTTCCACTAAAACGGCTTGCAACGCCAGCCAGTAAATTTAGATGTGACCAAACCTATTCGACCCAAGCTCAATACTTCCAACCCCCCCAATAGGACTGGAAGACGGAGCTTCGGAGCTCAAGGACAAAACCACCAGACGGCCTTCTCAGATCCCTCCAACCACTGCCGAACTACAAGATAAGTTAGGGAGCTCCTGCCTCTACCAGATTCTCTCCCAGATCCAACTCCCGTGACTCCTAAAGCAGGAATCCCCATACCCATATCGACAGATCCTCCATTCATAATTCAAAAGTAGCTTTCCAGTTATTCGCTTGCACAGTCTTAGGGTATCACTCGGGCGAGTGCGACTTCATGATTATAACCTTGACATCCACACCGGCCTATCTCCTGGACGAGGGGGGAGCGTTTTATTGTGCTCCTTCATAGTTTGGCGAGTTGTAAGCGTGCTACGAGTATGAAGTGTAGTTTGTGCTCCGCAGTAATGGCTATGATAATAATAAATTACGAACCGTCATAGAGCGAGGACCTTAGAACATGATACGGTACGCTAAACTATCATATTTGCAAGAAGGCGGGGATCGCTTTCAATATCTCGCAAACCTAAATATAGTCATATATAGGACCGCACCCTAGCCGCTTAAACAATGGGAAAGACAAGGAAAAAAACACTTTTGATAACCCGCCCTACTAGAGCCTACCTACTGTACTTCACGTAAATAATTTTACTCCCCCAATTTTAATTTTTTCCCTAGTCTTAACCATTTTACATCACCTCAGCCCTCAACTCCAATCCATTAATATTTACCCTACCACCGGAGGGTTTCAGGGTCGTCAGCGGAGTGGCCAAGCTGGCGGTAGGCATGGGCGTAGCCGGCCGACTCGAAATTGCCTTGAGAAAAAACTACGTCAACAAAAGCATGATATAGGTATCTTAGCACGGGTTCGACTCACTTTGCTAGCTGCACCTAACATAGCTATCAAGCTTGCCTGTGCGGCGTCCTCGTGGATACCGACACCCCAGACTACCTGCTTCCTATTCTCATCACTACCCGAGATATCGCACTCAATGAAGGTTGCTGCCTTCACACCCTTTCCACGACCGATGGCGTGCTCCTTATAGTCCAGGACGTCAAGCTCTACGCCGACAGTGCGGAGGGCATCAGCCAAACTAGAGATTGGCCCATTGCCAACGCCCCTGATAGTATGCTCCCTCCCGTCCATAGAAATAATACCATGGAATGTCCTCTTAGCGCTTGCGGATTGCTTGCCTATGGCTGGGTTTGGAGAAGCAGAGCGGTCGGTAGAGAGCTCGTAGTCGATTAAAGAGATTCGGGGAATCGATTTGAGGTGATACTCTGTTTCAAAAAGGGCTTGGATTTCCTTGGGTTTCAGCTCCCGACCGTGATCCTCTGTTTCTTTCTGAACAATCTTTGAGAAGGCGATTTGGAGGCCACGGGGAAGATCTAAATCCAAAGCACGCTGAATGACCCAGGCAACGCCTCCCTTTCCGGATTGCGAATTGACTCGGATAACGGCTTCGTAAGTTCTACCTATATCTGCGGGGTCCAAAGGAAGATAGGGGATTTGCCATTCGTCGTCATCAGTTGCACGAGCCTGCTCGCGGAGCTTGAAGCCCTTGCGAATTGCATCCTGGTGAGATCCAGAGAATGCACAGACGACTAACTGCCCACCGTATGGTGCCCTTGGGTGCACGGGAATCTTATTGCAGTCCTCGACAATGTCGATAACGTTGGTAATGTCCGAGAAATCAACATTGGGGTGAATTCCCTGGGTGTACAAATTCAGCGCGAGCGTAACTAGATCTACATTTCCCGTGCGCTCCCCATTTCCAAACAGGCATCCCTCTACTCGATCCGCGCCAGCCATTTGTGCAAGCTCAGAGGCAGCAGTAGCGCAGCCACGATCGTTATGAGGATGCAGGGAAACACAAACCTTCTCCCGCTCACTAATGTGACGGCAGAAGTACTCAATCTGATCGGCATAAACATTCGGAGTAGACACCTCTACTGTCGCAGGAAGGTTGAAGATAATCGGGTTCTCCTTCGTCGGCTCCCACGCCGCCTTAACAGCCTCACAAATCTCAACGACGAACTCAGGGCTGCTATCCGAGAATGTCTCTGGTGAGAACTCATACGCCCACTCAGTTCCCTGAGCATCCGGGTTATCCTTCGTCAAACTTCTCACCAGCTTCGTTGACTTTACCGCCAACTCTACCGATTGCTCCTTCGTCATTCCGAAAACGATTCTCTGGAAGCACTCGGATGTAGCTAAGTAGAGATGTACGATCGCCTTATTAGCGCCCTTCATGGACTCAATCGTCCGTCGGATAAAGTCCTCACGACACGGCGAGAGAACTTGAAGCCAGACATCGTCAGGTACCGCACCAGGGGTTTCGACCAAGCGACGGGTGAAGTCAAAGTCAGTTTGCGAAGCTGAGGGGAAGGAGACCTCAATTTCCTTGTAGCCAATGTCAGTCAACATTTTAAAGTACCGCCATTTTTGGTCTCCGTCCTGTTAAAGAAAAAGCCTGTTAACATCGTTTCCTGCGATTGGGGCAGCGAGGAAGGGGGAGAAGGAACCCCACCATAGGATCGATCAAGCTCTGGTTTCCGTCTCGCAAATCGGTCGACAGCCACCGTGGAGCCTTGTCGAGGGTTTTTGAGGGCCATTGTCGGTCTGGCAAATCTATGGGCTTAAAAGCTTTATATTTCGTAGAGGGATTCTTAAGCCTGTAAATATGTCTATTAGTCCGGAGTAAAAGGGAAAATGAACACCTTCCAGAGCATGGAAGAAAATTTTCTCACATAGGCATCTTTGAAACAATCCCGAGAGTTTTCTTGTCCTGTTCGTGCCTGGCGGAAGTTCTGAAAAGGTAGTATGTCTGGAACAAAATTTATTATTTTTGAGGAGAAGGTGAACGAAAGTTTGCTCTCTCTTAAATAAAGAAAGATGACCTCTTTGAGGTTTGGTGGGTCGTTGCCTCAGGTAATTTAATTTAAACTTTTTTTTTCTTCCCCTTCTCCCGTATGACTCATCAAGCTGCCCTCCTCGGTCGCTTCTGCAGTTTGGCCTGGCCCCTTAATAAACCTACACAATGTCATGGAGCCTTAGATATCATACGTGGAGCATTGCTCATGGGCCCTTGGTATTGCCGTCTCTTTTTTTACTCCCCTTTTCAGGGGTCCGAAAATTTGGATTGTGCGTGGCCAGTTTATGACGTAGGTGGGGGTGTCAACTGCTTCATCCCCGCTCACTCGGCGCGAAGGTGTGCTGAGACCGTAGGGCTACCTGGCCGACTACCGGCGTCGAATACGGTAAGCTCAATCGATTTATTAAGTAATCTCTAGGCTACAGTTGGGCGAAAGGAATAAATCACAGTTAGATAAGTTACTCCACAATCAGAGGGCTAAATAAGCGTCAATTCTAACAACAGCTACTCTACTAGTCGGAATATCCTCCCCGCAAACGCCTTTTCAAACGATAGCAGTCCCTCACCTATTCCTCATGTCAAATACCCAACACACAACCTCCATTAGATCACCACGGAAGGCTGCTCTATTACGATAAATCTCGAAGATTATATCAACCGGCCAGGCACTCACTGGATATGCCACTCGCTTACAAGCGAAGCTCCCAATCGCTTGCATACCGAAAGCTGACAAAGTGATCGGAACCGCATTAGAATGAAGGGAATGTTTCGTGTACCTGACTCGATTTTGTAGTACCGTCGCTCGCACTCGTACCCAGCTTCGAGTATTCGGGGGTTGTTCGGTTATCCGGCTGGAAGGGCATACGGAGGAATGGAGCACGTTGTAGTGGCGGTATGTTTGAGGATGGCGTGCCTGATGCTTGGGTTTTTGCTGCAGATCCGACATATCTGTCGTGATGCACTGGTGCAAAGAGCGAGAGCTTTAGGATTCGTGGCTCGGTTTCATGGATGTAGGTTTTGGTGGATATTTTATGTCGGCTTCTCTCTCATAAGGCTGCAATGAGGGGCGCATGGGAGGAGTTGAATCTAGGGCTACTAAAAATGCTACTTGAGGATACTGCTATTATATTAGCCGCAGGAGCCTTGGTTAGCACCTTGCTTTTGCTCACGGACCGTAACTTGTTGGTGGGACCGGAGTTATAAGGAGAATTAGCTATGAGGGAAAGAGAACTCATACTCTAGTGGATTCTCTAGTTCCCATGCTACCCATCATGAGCACACTGCCTACCCTCTATAGACCCTTGTAAAAATGAGAAGTTACATAAATTGCAAAAGAGGCATCAGGGGACTTGGTTGAAACATTTTTGTTTATACAAGAGGTAAATATAACAAAACCACGAACGCCAGTATCTATGTCCTTATGACGTATCCAATAGAGTGTGCAGAAGAAAGTAAGCCCGCACATCTAGGTTATTATTGTCGCCTGCTGCGGCTCCTGTTCCGGAATAGCTTTCGAGTGGGCCCCAACCCCTCTTTCCTTCCGCTTCTTTCCTCGATGCTTGATGGAGCCTCCCCCTCCGGCAGCTTCAACCGTTGATGAAGACTTGGCCTTCTGTACAGCCTTGGAGCCTACATTTTCAACAACCTTTTCCTCTGCTCTTGGCGTTGGCGGTTCGTAAGGGACCTCTAAGATTTCGCAGATTTGTCGGGCAGTCTTGGACCTCGATATTAGAGGGTATAGATCTGTCTTTCCGGGTATAATCTGCAATAGGCAAAACTTGATGTTCGGAAAGTGATTGTCTACCTTCACGGCTGTCCTCATATACTCTTTGGCAACATCTAGCCACGGAAGTTTCTCCCCCGGAAGAAAAACAGATGGATTTGTTTCCGCTGCGCGAGCAATCATGCATCCATCCACACCGTGCTCTTCGATGAGCTCCTCAGCATGCGCTCGGGATTTAACATCTCCATTTGCGAAACACTCGATTCCGGCTTTGTGACAAACATTAGCAATCTCGGAGAGAACGTCTCTAATAGCTGGTTCGCGAGGGCGCATAGGAATTGTCCGGCAGTGGACAGTTACGCGGGATATACCAGTCGTGCAAAGCCGCTGTACTAGATCGATGGTGTCCGAGTGTGGTTCCAAGAGGCGAATCTTGACCGAAATAGGGACCGAATTAGGCACTCCTACTTCTGTAACGAGCGAGGTGAGGATATCGACAAGCCTATCCGGGTTCCTGAGTAGGGCAGCGCCCATTCCGGAGTGAATACTAAAATGCTACAGCAAATGAGTATAGTTCTGATTCACAATTGAAGAATACATACCTTCGGGCATCCAGAGTTAACGTCTATTCCAGCCACATCGCCCACAACGATCTTCGCAGCCTCCACCGCCAGCTCCGGTGATGCGGTACCGAGCTGAAATATCAATTTCCCAGCTTCCATTGCCGGGTAGGTTCTGAAAATGACTTTCTCATCATATTGTCCTCCAGTCTGCGGTTTAACAAAGTCGATACAGTTGATTTTTGAATTCACCACTCGTTGGGCTCCGATAATCCCTTTATCCACCGTCTCAGGGCCTATAAGGGTTAGAGCTCTCCTCTCAAGGTTTAAGGGATCCAAAGAAGTAGTACCCCATACTAAATCTGCACCGTACCTAAGGGCTAAGAGGCGAGTTGGAAGCTCCCCAGTACGGACCATCGGAGCTAGAACACATTTCCCAGCCATGATTTTCGAGTTGGGAAGAGAGCCGGCCAACATCGTGAAAGGTCGGAAGGAGGGTTTTGTGTAGAGGTTCAGGAGGCGCATCACATTACGGCCATAGGTGGCGACAGCACAAGGCATTCATTAAGGGAGAGAAATCTTTTCTAGGTGGGGTTCAACCTCACCGGCAGTCATCTTATCTTATCTAATCGCATCTAGAAAGGAAATTTGTACAGTTCTCAAACGCTCCCTCAAGCAGGCTCCAAGATACCGGTATTATATACCTAGGTCCTGATCAATGCCAAGGTGGGAGGATACTTTATAAATTGCCAAGTAATGCTGAGGGATCTCTGGCTGGCAATTTATGAATAGCACACCTATGGGATGGGATCTGGCCTCTTGGGGGTTCAATGTAAAGTATAAGGAAGATCTACGGTACATTTCAAGCTCCGAGTCTTATGAATAACACAGTTTTTTTGCCTTGTCCCCCTCGCACTTTCACAGTCCTGTATCGGGTCGAGTGAGACCAATGAGCGCTAGTTCGATCAGATAAGAGCCTACAGTCGCTCATGGGGTCGTGACGAATATCAGGAGGTGGCGAACAGGGGGACGGTAGTACAACTAAGCCAAATTAGAATATCAAGCAGATCCGTGCACATTTTGGCTTACCCAATT
>Ga0307507_10002231_pt1 | contig 41389 bp, 18 predicted proteins | sample 7_EM_MG_FD_207223 | JGI IMG/M metagenome (GOLD analysis project Ga0307507, IMG submission 207223) | Populus trichocarpa ectomycorrhiza microbial communities from riparian zone in the Pacific Northwest, United States - 7_EM | ecosystem: Host-associated > Plants > Roots > Unclassified | place... | reverse complement strand
AAAGGTTTTACTAGTGTCTTAGAAGGTTTATATAGGAAGCTAGTTCTCCTCTAGAGAAGAACCAGCGATTAGTCTCTAAATGGAAGTGGTTAGAAGCATTTGTCCTTTAATACATAAAACTTATTCTACCTTTAACTTACCTTCGACTCACCTTCTACTTACTTGTAACACTGTTAATTAGATAATCATACGTTCTAGTTAGGCTGGCCTCTTACATTAAGCCTTTATATAGTGTTCTAGAAGCAGGCAATTACTAGTTTATAACCTACTATAATTATTATATTAAGGAGTTAGATATAAACTTATTAATATACAACCCTTGCCTCTTATGGAGCAATACTCCTAACTGCTTTAGCATTATTGGCCTCTAAACTAATAACACTCTCTTCCTAGCTAATACCACCTTTATAGACGTGGAGCAATAACATCTAAAAAAGGCTTACTTTCTTATAAAAGAACGCAAGCAACTTATGGTTAAGTAGTTACTTAAATTTAACAGATGCATTATTTAACTCTTTTAGAAAGGTAATATTATAATAACCTAGAAATACTAGTATAAGAACCTAAATATAGTCTACCTTAGAAAAATAGCTATAACTATAAGCTTAAGAGGCATTGTCTATAATACACTAACTATAAAGAAATAATACGTTGTATAATGCGCAAGAGGTGCATATATTGCCTCTATATATTAACTAGAAGCTTTATTTAATCTCTCTTTTACCGCCTAGGTAATTAACCCTAAGAAAAAAGACGTTACAGCACTTAATAAATAACTATAATTATAGATTAATAATCTAATAAAAGGCCTTACGTTTATTAAGTTGGATATTAATATATTACGCCTACTTGCTTTTACTAACGCCTTATTCGCTAATAATAAGGACCTCTTATTATAAATAGGATATATACTGGTATTAGAGGACGCGTTATATAAGGCCAATATTATTTACTGGTTGTTAATTAAGTATAAGAGAGTTACTAGAAGCATACTAGCCTTAGAACTCTACGCAATAGCCTATAGATTTAATATTGGCGCCACAATTAAGTCAACCATTAAATAACTTCTATAGATTAAACTCCCACTTATACTTTACACCAACTTAAAATTACTCTATAAATATCTCGTTAAGCTAGGCACTGTATAAAAGAAACGTCTTATAATAGATATTATATGTCTTCGTTAGTTATATAAGCATAGAGAGATTGTAGAAGTTAAATGGATTAATAGTAATAGTAACCCTACTAACTTAATAACTAAAAGTAAGGTATCTACAGCTCTTAAAAAGTTAATTAATACTAATTACTTAGAACTATAGGCTATAGAGTAGGTTAAACAAACATAAACAAACTTAGACTTAACTTAGCGTTATAATAGTACTAAGGCACGCTACCTACTATATTCTATAAACCCTAAATTTAACTAGCTAATCAGGATTTTCTATGCCTGGCATGGAAAATCGCCATTAGCTCGCTTACTACTAGCGCCTTAGCGGCCCTCGCGATATGTTATGGACACTTTAAGTACGATGTTACGACTACTTAGGGAAGAGTCGTAGGAAGCTAGTTAGTTAATATAGGCACGGTCCAGAATAGATCTAGTGGAACCATATAACAAGGAGTGGTAAGCAAGTCATATAATATTATACGCAGTGTATGGAGTATATGCAGTGTACGCCTAGGTATAACACATACCTTATATATAAGAGAGGGTTTCTTAGGAGTACGGTTATGTATTTAAAGGACCTCAGTCCCTACTATAGATAGTTCTCTCCTTGTAGTAAATCTTAGAATACAATTAGAGTTAATCTGTTAGGCAACCACTCTACCAGTTATTATTACATTATTAATTTATTCTTACCTATATACCTAGCCTAATAACAGGACCCACTGTAGTTCCTGCTATAAGGTTCCGTTACACATTCACTACTAAGGTTACGGTATTGAACAAGATCGAACAATATACCACCCAAAATACCAGTTATAACGGCGTTGACGGCAGCCACAACCTTAGGACTAGGAGACACCAGTATAGCAGATACGGATTCTTAAGTAGTTACGCGAGGTCAGTTACAGGAAATAGTTAATTACTTACAAGATAATAATAGAATACTTAAAAAACGCATTAATGGAATTGGAGTAGCAAAAATTAAACTACCTTCAATTAAACGGTTCTTAGGAGAGAAGTTAAAGCTTAAGGGGTTTCTTACGTAGATGCACTTTAAGGTTATATAAAAAGGAGCGAAGTTAGTAATATTATTAGATTAAGTAGCCTATACAGAATTGTTCCTAACAGGAAGGGCACTTAAGTGGTTTAAACCGTATCTCACGGAAATATAGGCTAATGGTATAACAACTACTAACTAGGACGTACAGTATATATTTACTAGTTAGAATAGGTTCGCAGAATAACTAACGCAGATATTTAGAGACCTGGAGGCCATAACTACAGCGAAATAAAAGCTTTAGAACTTAGTACAACGCACTTTAGCAATTAAGTATATAACATAGTTTTAAACACTAGCTATATAGGTTAAGTGGAATAACAGGGCGCTTATGGCACAGTATAAGCAAGGACTTAAGGCTAAAGTCCAGGACGTAATTATCCTAATAGAAGATACGGACACTCTAAGAGAGTTAATAGACCAGTTAATAAAGATTAATAATAGGATCTATTAAAGGGAACAAGCTAAGAAAGGGTAAGACAGAGTTCTATAGTTATATAAGGCGTAGAGTACGCAACGACAGACACAGAGTTATAAACTATGGAATGGCGTAGAGCTAATGGACCTAAGTGGTACCAAAGAAACCTAAAGGTAGGAAAAGAAACTATAGAAACCTAAAGGTTAAGGATTAAGTAATTAAAGGACCTAGGAGCAGAGGCCAAACCAGGGATCTTAGTAGCAGAAGACGTTTAGGCAGACTCCACAGCAAGAAAAATAGTTTAAAGATGGGGCTTATATAAATTGCGGAAAACAAGGTTATTTTGCCAGAGACTGTAGAGGTGGTTAGAGTAATTATACAGTAAAGGGAACTAGGCCAGTAGACAGCACGTACGTATAGAGGGACAACGGTGCACTATAAGGAATAAAAGAATGTTCAATTAACAGTTTTGCGTATTATTATAACAACGCATACCAAATTCATGAGGATACTAAGTACAGCGCAAGTTATTAGCTATAGGAGCCATTATTATCTAAGTTTAAAGGAACCAGTAAACTAGCTTATAGATTGGACATTAAAGACAATAAATTTAACATAGGCAAAGCATTTACCAACAAAGAGGTAATAAGGGCAGCTTACTAGAAGCATGCAGACCTTAAAAAAGTTAAAACAGAAGCAGAAACTAAGACCATTATAGAATAGGGTTCAGTAACGGATATTATAACACTATTAGATACAATTTCCATTACTTTATAAGATAATAGGAGCAATATTTAGAAGAAACTAAGCAAGTAAATAACTGCTAGTACTAGCTTATCACTCAATAAAGGTAAAAGGCCACAGGCTTAAGATTCTTAAGAAGAGATAAAAGAAGCTTAAGATTCTTAAGACGAGATAAGACACACCTAAGAACCCACAATGGACAAAAACTGATGGGAAAGGGCAACTACTTAGTTTATAGACAAACAAATAAGTATAGGACGCAAGTTTAAGAACTACAAGTTTGGGGAACAAATAAAAACATTAGCAATCTTAGGTAAACGTAGTGTTTAGCCTAAAGATTAAATAATTAATACCAGGATTAAAAAGTAAGACGACTATAAAGATCTAGCTATAAGACGCAGAAAATAAGAAACTATAGATAAGTTTAGGATAAGAATTATTATATAGTAAGAGCAAAAGCTAAATAAAAGGTTAGCTATGCTAGGTCGTATAAGGGACAGAGCACCCATATAAAGAGTTACTAATAGGCCAAGTGCAGGGACACCTAGGGTAAAATAGTTAGATAAACTAGAACAAGAGAAGAATCTAGACATCCCAACTAGGTTTAAAGAAAGACATACTAAAGGATGTCACGACGCAGCAATAATAAGGTACTTTCTAATAGATAGACTATACACACTAAACTAGCTGTACGGAAAGTGGTATAGGCAGCGATATAATAATAAATAAGAAGATTTTTATATATGGCTAGATAAAAAAGTTGTCCAAGACCAACCTATTACAGAAAAACACATAAGTTATATTAAAGGAGCGTTAATTATAATATTAAGGAACCTAGAAGAGGGATCTAGGGACTAAAGAAGTAAGTAATAAATCTTAGTACCTATAGCAGAGATACCAGTGGTCAGGTCAACCAGGTATAGATTTAAACTTAAGGATAAAGACAAACTAAGAGTTAACCTAAAACATATAGCGCATTATACACTATCATGGATAGCTTGTGTGGATGACATATATAACATACATAGAGCACTAAAAGATAAGAACCGGAAGTACCTAGCAAGAATATATTAGGCACCAGAGAAAAAGCGGTTTAGAAACGCCAAGTATATACATAGATAGCATCTAGTAGAAGTATAAGGTTAAGGGGACTTAATACTTTAACCAGGAAGATTTCTTACGGAAGAATACCTAGACAGATAATAGTAGTGGGAGTACCCAGAGAACACTTATCTATAGTACGTAGAGGAAAAGAAATAAACTAAGTATTGGCCTAAGGAGGACTAAGTATAAATAGGATCTAGCAGCCAACAGTTAGAAAAAGGGGAGGCGCACAGGACTAGAGGGAACCAGTATTAGTGTAACCGACTACCCATACACCGCCAGAATGCCAATCTGACTCGCCTGCATATTGACTCGCTCACCGACTCGGTCACTGACTCGGTCAAATAACTCAATCTATTACCCCTTATTGTCTACACCTTTTATGTATATATACCACCTGATTTCCATAGATTTAGAATTAAGTTGCTTATTTAATTTACCCACACTACACTATTATAGTTATAAGCCCGGCTTGCACTCTCGGATCGCACTACCTGCTGACTAATTAATTGGATCGCACTACCTATTGTACTATCTGTTAAGCAGTTAATCTACTACCTTATTTAAGAAGTTACTACTTCTACCACATTTGCAAGTGTCTCGAGCTTCTTTAAATACCAAAACCAGTCTACAGTTATTACTGCAGACGCTCTACCAAAACCAGTCTATAGCTATTACGCTGCAGACGTCTTCTATATACAACCAGTCTACAGCCATTACGCTGTAGATGTCCTTTACCGTAACCAGTCTACAGCTACTACGCTGCAGACGTCCTCTACTACTACCACCACCAGTTAAATGGATAATTAAAGCCGACTAATAAACAAACTGACGAATTAAATCGTCAAAATAAGGTTTCGCCAAGACGCTAACCTAGGACCCTGCTTGACCTATTAAAATCCTAAAAATGACAACTATAAGCAAATTAAAAATTAACGTTATCCTCAACCAGCCATCTAATTGGATGCAATGGTTCTTTATTATTTAAAACACTGCCAAAACTAACAAGGTATAGCAGTATATCGACCCATTAAAAAAGAAAGACGAGCTTCTAAAGCTAAAACCTCCGAAATGACCTACACCGAAAGACGTACTTCCCACTGCTACCTCAATAGCTCAACTAGATCCAAACCAACTCATTACCTATAATTAGCTATACGCGGAATATAAGGACGACCTCCGCATACACTAGAAGTAAGAGCAAGCCATAAGCAATATCAGCACCTACATCGTTTGATTAACATTGGTAGACTACCTTCCTCTTATCAACGGCCTCGACACAGTATACGAACGACTTCAAGCACTTAAGAAAGCACTTGCCCCTACTACATCAGGTTAAAAGCACGACGTCCTTAATTAATACACGGCTCTTAAAGCCTACAACAAAAAACAGAGCGTTAACAAATGGTTAAATAACTGGCGGAACGTCTACAAGCTTACAGAACAATTAGAGCTACTAGACGTACAGGGATTCAGACCCTACTATAATTTTGTATAAGCTATTAAACCTATCTCTTCTAGTTTTGCAGGAGCGCTAGAAGTAGACCTTATTAGAAAAGAACAAAAGGATGAAGAGGCCCTATCTATTATTAACCTTATCAAGGAATTTAAGGAGCACTACTATATGCAGCAAATAGCATTATCTCCTTTTACCACTACTGCCAATTACTCTGCATTTGCGACCCTTTAAAATAATTCCAATTTAGACTCCAACGGCAATTTAAATTTAAATTTAAGGTGGCATAAGAAATGCATATACGGCCTTATACACCAATATAATAACTGCTATTACATCGTTAAGTACAAGCGCCCTTAAGGATGGAGACCAAGGGCAGACATTTAAAAGAAAATAGATAAAATAATCTTATCTATACCTTAGGTCAACCCCATAATCAAATAGATTTAAAAAGAAGAACTAGAAGTAAAGAATATAGGAATAATTAATTTTAATTCTAAAACCAGCCTAGCTTCTACAACTCTGACCTATAATGCTGCCGCGTTTAGCACTGGTTAAACACCGTTCAAACTCTAGAATACCTGGATACTCAACCCTGGCGTAGATACGCATGTCTATAATAACAAAGAAGACTTTATATTCTCCTACTTAGTAGCAGAAGACGACTACCTAATTACTGGCGGAAATTTTAAAAAGATTTAAGCCTACGGAACAGTAACTATTACTGTTAATACACCTACTGGGAAGTCAAAGATGAAGCTATCCTATATAGCACTAGTACCAACCATGTTTACAAATATTGTAGCACTCTTAAGAGCTACTGATAATAACATCTATTTTAACTTAGGACGAGATGTGCTCTACCATCTAGTAACTGGCGAAACAGTCTGCTATATAAAACGACTAGGGGGCCACTGGGCACTGATGCATAGAGAGCCTACGAGTACCCTAGATTTAACTTAGTCAATATTCTTAACCTCTAAGAGATACCAGCCTACAACGGCACTAAATACGACGACTATGTTGTTACCAGATCTGCGTACATCGGCACCAGATCCGCCTATATTAGCACCAGTTGCAATGACCGCAACGTTAATGACGTCTATAACGTCACCAAAGTTATTAAATACGGCGCAGCCAGCAGCCTGTGCAAAGAAGACAACCTGTTAAAGATGCAAGAAGCAATTCGAATTAGGAAATAAACTCCATAAGCACCTAAGAAAGAGCTGTAGATACACCTAGCAGCAATAAGAGACTCAATTAAATACAACAGCTTCATCTAGAGCCTCATCAGAAGCACCACGTGCGACACCATCGACGGCTATATCCAAAGCCTTACCATATCAAATGACGACACAGTCGCTTGACCAGATTCAAACATCTACCTCAGGTTCCACCCCGAGCGTCCTCCTCGGTTACAGCTTAAATGCTACCCCAAGCGTCTCCTCAGCTATAGATCAAGTGACTACCCCAAGTACAGATTAAAACACTACACTAGAATCAAACACCTCACCACAAGGACTTCAAGACGATATCTTAAATACAATTAAAGCAATTCTAATTCAACCAAGCAGTTTACCAGAACCGTTAAATACAGCTCTATATGCTAACGAAATCTCGGTTAAACCTTCTGCCAACCTTACCCTACCAGAAGGATCAAACCAAATTCAACGTCAAGCGTATAGCACCATTGCCCTACCCTTCGCCGCTTCAAAATTGTATCTAAATTTCCTATTTTTGGTACAGTTTTTACCTTTATTTTATTTTCTATAGCTTTGACTACACCGTTAAATCTAGGGGGGTGTGTAACTGACTACCCATACACCGCCAGAATGCCAATCTGACTCGCCTGCATATTGACTCGCTTACCGACTCGGTCACTGACTCGGTTAAATAACTTAATCTATTACCCCTTATTGTCTACACCTTTTATGTATATATACCACCTGATTTCCATAGATTTAGAATCAAGTTGCTTATTCAATTTACCCACACTGCACTGTTACAGTTAGAGCCTTAGACCCTTAAAGGAATTTAAAGACAACACCTAAATTTACAAGTTAAATAGCAAGATTAGCAGTTCAAAGCGTTAATAGACAGTGGAGCAACTAGGAACCATATATTACCAAAGGTAGTAGAAAGGATGGGGTTACCATATAGACAGAAGGAACACCTATATCCACTTATAACAATTTTAGGAGATTAGATAGCCTACAGAGGAGGCATTATTAATCTTAAAATAGGACCTATTTAGTTAACTATTAAAGGAAGACCGGTTAGAATGTCTTTTAATATCCTACCATTAGGACAGAACAAGGCGATACTAGGAATGCCTTAGTTATAGAAGTATAATCTAAAGATTAATTAGGTTACAGGTCAGGTTAATATTAAGAATACTTAATAATATAAGATGCGACAGTAAACCAAGTTGGTATAGTACCAAGTCGGAGCAACATATAAAGAGACTGAGCGAGGCTTAAGTTATATACCAAAGAGATACTATAAGTATGGTAAAAAGCTATGGTTACTAAAAAGTGAAAAGCTGTTAGAGTATACAGCATGGGACTATAAGATAGAATTAGAAGAGGGAATAAGTCTAAAGTTCTTTCCAATCTATAAGCTTACTAAAATAGAGTCAGTAGCGCTTAAGGAGTTTGTCCAGGAGAACTTATATAAGGGATATATTAAACCGTCACAGTCATTAGTAGGATATCCAGTACTATTTATCCCAAAGAAAAACGGAAAACTTAGGATATGTATAGACTATAGACAGTTAAACAGCATTACTAGGAAGGATAGGTATTCTTTACCCTTAATTAGCGAAATCTAAGACAGAATAGGCAACACAAAAATCTTTATAAAGATAGATCTAAAATGGGTGTATTATTAGATCAGAATTAAGAAAGGCGACAAATAGAAGGCAGCCTTTAGGTTAAAGGAAGGACTATATAAACCGTTAGTTATACAGTTTAGGCTTATAAACATACCAGTAACGTTCTAAAAGCGAATTAATAGCGTATTAGGAGAACACTTAGATAAGTTTATTATAGTATACCTTAACAATATTATTATCTACTTAGAGAGTAAGGAAGAACACAGAGAACATATTAAATGGGTCTTAAAGAGACTATAGGAAGAACAGATACTAGTAGCAATTAAGAAATACGAGTTCTTTACAGTAAAGACCAATTTTATAGGATTTATTATTAAACTAGGGAAAATCAGTATAGACCCAAAGAAAGTCGAAGCTATAGTAAGTTGGCAAGAACCAGTAAATGTTACACAGTTAAGGTCGTTTCTAGGGTTTTATAACTACTATAGAAGGTTTATAGCATAGTAGTTAAAGAGTATTAAGCTGTTTACAAGGCTAACAAAGAAAGAGGAACCATAGGTTTAGGGTAGTAAGCAGAAGAAACTGTTCTAGGAACTTAAGGAGTTGTTTACCTAAGAGCCAGTCCTTAAGATCTATTAACTAAAGTTAAAAACGGTTGTTAAGACAGACGTATTAGACTTTATACTAGGAGCATACTTACTATAGAAGTATTAGGACGCATGGCATCCAGTAATATACTATAGTTAGAAGATAACACCACTAGAGTTAAACTATAACATCTATAATAAGGAATTATTAGGTATAGTTACAGCACTTAAAAAACAGAGAGTATTCTTACAAGGCATAAAGGAACCATTTATAGTTAAGACAGACTATAAGAACCTTATAGGATTCCTAATAACAAAGAAACTCAACCAAAGATAGGTTAGATAGGCGGAAATGCTTATAGAATACCATTTTAAAATTTAGTATACCAAGGGTACAAATAACGCACGAGCAGACGCTCTAAGTAAAAAGGCTAAACTATAAAGTAACAAAAAGCTGTCAGGAGCTTTATTATAAAAGAATTAAGATAGATTAATTAGGTACAATCACCTAAAAATTATAGCAACTAAGAAAAGTCAGATCCATAAGTTACTAGAAAGTAATTGGATATAGAAGATCTAAGAAGCATAGGTAAAGGATCAAGACTTAGAGCAATACAAAAACAGAGAAGCAATATATGTACCTAAGTCTATTATAGAAGAGTTTATTAAGGAATTCCACAAGGGAATAATATAAGAACATAACGGAGCTATAGGCTTAGTGTTAAGACTTTAAAAGAAATACATTATTTAAGGAATCTAGGGACTAGCGAGATAAGTTATAAGGGAATATCTAGATTGCCAAAGAAACAAACCAATAAGGTATAAGCCGTATGGAGAGCTATAACCTATTAAAATACCAGGAAGACTATGGGAGGTTATATTATAGGACTTTATTATTAAGTTACTAAAGTTAAGAGATCCTATTACAGGATAAGATTATAACACAATTTTAGTAATAGTAAATAAGCTAACAAAGTAGGGATACTTTATAGCATGCACTAAAGAGATATCAGCAGAAGATATCGCTAGAATCTATATAAAGGAAGTGTTTACAAGATATAGAGCACTAGATAAGATTATATCTAATAGAGATCCAAGATTTGTAGCAGTATTTTAGGAAGTATTTCTAGCAGAATAGGGAGTTCGCGCAGCAACCTCTACAGCATATTATCTACAGACGGATAGATAAACGGAAAGACTAAACTAGACACTAGAATAGTATCTAAGGCATTATATTAATTACGCACAGAATAATTAGGTATTATTACTACTAGTTACACAGTTTGCATACAATACAACACCATAAAAAGAAATGGGGACATTACTATTTAAGGCAAATTACGGGTACAAGCCAAGGACGTCATTATTGCCACGCTAAGTAAAGAAAACGAGTAGCACAGCTAAATAAAGAATGGAGATATTAATAAACCTTTATATAGACCTTACGGAAACAGCCAAGCTAGTACAGCAAAGGATAAAAAAGTACTATAATACTAAGAGATCTAAGGGACCAGATCTTAAGGAGGGAGATAAAGTGTGGCTACTATATAAAAATTTCAAGAGTTAATGACTAAGCAAGAAGTTGGACTATATTAGACTAGGACCTTTTAAAGTTAAGTAAAGAATTTTATTAGTTATATATAAGTTAAACCTACTAGCTAAAATAAAGATCTACCCTATACAATATATTGCAATGCTAAAACTAGTATATAGAGATATTAAGCCACCAGTCTATAAAGCAAACATATATAAAGGGCGAGAAGAAGATAAATGGCAAGTTTTAAAGAGTATTAGTTACAAGGATATAGATGACAAAACATAATATAAAGTAAAGTAGATAGGCTATAGTAAGACTACCTAAAAACTACTAAGCAACCTAGAGAATGCTATAGGAAAGGTATAGGAGTATTAGAAGAAAGCAGGTTAGGCAATATTAATAAGAAAGAATTGCCAAAAAATAAGTTACCTAAGGGGGACCTAAAAGGAGCAATTGCCAAGCTACTTAGAGTTATTTCCCTTATAGAAGGAGAGCTAGTCCTTTTATTACCTAACTTATTAAAACCCTATTAAACTAGTTTCTACTCCTTAGAACAAACCTTCTTATAAACCTTTTTAAGACGGGTTAACTAAGCAAACGCAACCTACTAAGACTTAAAGGAGCGACGTTAAGCCTTAAGGGCCCAAGCGGTCTCTTTAGCAGAACGGTGGAGTTTGGCGCGTGTAGCGGCCAACTTAGACTTAAGCTTTGTAGTGGCAGATTAAATACGAGACCCTATAACAAGTTACTTAGGGAACTTAAAGACTGTTAAGAGTTATAGGACGCGTATACTTAGCGTTAGAAATAGAGCGAACGTCGCAGGACGATTAAATATTTGCTTTAGTGCACTCTAAGCAAAACAAGGGTTATTAAGATAAGAGACTTACCATCGCAATATACACTAACTCCACTTTCGCACAACGAGAATATAGAGATAACATTATCTCACTAAGCGATAGTATGGCAGCCACAGTACGAGCACAATATTGCGCTTATAAAGAAGAAGAAGCTTTAGGTATAATAAGTAAAGATATTAACCAGACTAATTAAACGGACATTATACCTCTAGTAAACAACTTAGAGATATTAGGAATCTTTAAGAACAAAAATAAAAAGAAGGGAGATGGTATTACAGATGCTTTAAGTATAATGTTATAACTACTTAGGGAAGAGTTATAGGAAGCTAGTTAGTTAATACAGGCATAGTCTAAAATAGATCCAGTGGAACCATGTAATAAGAAGTGGTAAGCGAGTTATATAATGTTATACGCAGTATACGGAGTATACGCAGTGTACGCCTATGTATAACACGTATAACACGTACCTTACGTATAAGAGAGGGTTTCTTAGGAGTACGGTTGTGTATTTAAAGGACCTCAGTCCCTACTATAGATAGTTCTCTCCTTATAGTAAATCTTAGAATATAATTGGAGTTAATCTATTAGGCAACCACTCTACTAGTTATTATTACGTTGTTAATTTGTTCTTACCTATATACCTAGCCCAATAATAGGACCCACCGTAGTTCCTACTACAAGGTTCCATTACACGATATATCCACCTACTACCCCTAATAATTCTTCTTCTTTTCCTTCTTCTCCTTCTTTTCCTTAGCTTAGTATCTTTATTAGATAGCAATTATTATAGAATACCCCTATAACACCTTATATATGTCCACCTGGTTCTACTAACTTAGTAATTAGAGACTAACCGCGAAACGGCAATCTAATGGCAATCTATGGTAATCTAATGGCAATCTAATAGCAATTTACGGCATTCTGCTATATTCTGCTAAGTCTACTAAATCCTGCCAAGTTCTGCTAGGACTACTACCCTTTCTTCCCGTTCTTTTACCTTCTTTCCTTACGCAACGTCTTAACTTTATTATATAGTTTATTAATCCATAAGCTCTGGTTTAAAGGCATTTATATAAGCCGTTATAAGCGTTATATAACTAGGATAGAATTAAAGGAGAAGCTACTGTGTACTATAAACGGAAGAGCCAGCTATTGTATATACGCTATAAATAACAGAAATAGTACGATTTGGTTTCCTTCAGAGTTGCTCCAGTGTTAGTAGATATTCGTTTCGTATATCACGTACGTAAAGCACGTGATCTACGCGACGCGCATATATATTATTAAGACGCGTAGATAGAACGACAAGAATCTAACTACACACCGTATATAAGGGCGCGAAGAGGCTTCGGGGAAGATTCGAAGGAATAATATAAATTCTATCTAAATCTAAGGGTATATAGCTCTTACAGAGTACAAGACGTTGCGTAAAGAAGAGAAAGAAATATAGGAAACTTATAACTAAATATTTGTAGTCTTAGCAGCAGACGCGTAGGCATAAGCCTATGCGGATTTTAACAGGTTTTAACCAAATTCTATTATATTAATGGAATTTAGTAAAGACTGGTGGAAATTAATTAAGTTAGCGGAATTTGGTAGAATTTAATTAACTTAGCAGAATTTGGTAGAATTTAATTAAAGCATTAGAATTTATCTATTAAGTGTTTTACTAAGATATTCCTACTATAACTGGGCTAGTCCTGTTATAGTACCCCCCCCTTTAGCTAAAGGTCTAAAACAATTTAATTTGGTTAAGAATTTATAACTTATTGCCTTATAAGCGTTATAATATAGTTTAAGTTTTTTTTAATTTTAAGTTTCCTACTATCGTGTTTCATGTCTTTATATTAGGTAGTAGTTATTTACCTTTATATTATATCCATCTAGCTAAAGTAGGCCGCAAAGGATGGTCTTTATAGAATTCTTTTACTAGGGAAGGCGCGTCGGCCTTAACCTGTTTATAGGTTTCCTAGGTTTGTGTTTTATATCCTTCCCACTTAACAAGAAGTTTAAATTATTTAGATTATGTTTTCTATTATATATTATTAATTAAGTTAATAAAGTACGAACTATTGCCGTTGTTAATAATTATAGGAGGTAGTAGCGGAATTTCGCAAGTTATAGGATTGTCTCTTAAGGGTTACAGCAAGCTCATATAAAATATTAGGTATATTTTTATTTTAGTTGGCAGTTTAAGCTTATAGGCGTATAGGCTTAGTTTCTTCTTAATTTGGTATAGGCCCACGAACTTCTAATTAAGTTTCTTTAAAGGCCGTTAAGTCTTTAGGTTTTATATACTTAGGTAAGCCATATTACCTTCCTTAAAGTCCCATGCGGGAGCTCGTCCTTTATTTATATGCCATTCCTATAACATTTAAGCGTACGTTAACTCACTTTATAACAGTTCTGTTAACTGCTTTATTTAATTGGCAAAGTTATATACGTTAATTAACTGGATCCGTTTAATCGTGGGTCCTATTATATTAATATTAGGTTATAGCTTAAATCCAAGTTAAGGGTTTTGTCCGTAGGTTGCGTAGAACGGTGTCACGCCTATTAATACATTTATTGTATTATTTGCAGTAAACTTAGTGTCGGTAACACCTAAGTGCACTTATTTGGCCTATTAACTGATGGATTTGTTCTTGTCTAATAGGTGTCAAAAGCAGAGGATCATAAGGATCGCGGTGCCTAAGTAGGGGGCTGATAAGTCACCGTAAAGGTGACTAATCAGAGACACGCGACTACGTAATATACATTCCAACACTAGCAGTTCTTTCTTTGTGCGTAGAACAGCCATCCTAAGACATATGACCATGTAACCTCTATCCATATATTCCAACACTAGCAGTACAGTGCCAGCGACGGGGTTGTATTTTAGGGAGCAAAGCTCTACCTAGTTATATTTGGGTCGCAGGCATACCGGCACAACAGTTGTTAGATTCAGGTAGCAGTACAGTGCAAGCGTCAGGTGGTAATAGTGGTTGAACGTAGAGCTCATCTATCGGTCGGTCGGTAGATCGCAGGCATATAGGCACGATCATTCGGTCGGTAGATCGTAGGCATATAGGCACGATCATTCAGTTAGTAGATCGTAGGCGTATCGGCGCGATCAGTATCATAATAGCAGGCATAGCGGCGCTATCGGTTTGTCGATAGTATATAGCAGTACAGTACCAGCGTCAGATGGATTGCAGGCGTAACCACTATCTATATATTCTAATACTGGCAGTTCTTTCTTTGTGCGTAAAACCACCAATATATAGACCCTATTAACGTGGTATTTATAGCTTGCAAAGGCCGTAGAGGGGGGGGAGAGCGCGCTGGCGTTATGGGCGCGCTGTTGGATGTGGTATTCGATGTAGCAGAGCCGCTAGGATCGTGGCAGAGTGTCAAGCTTGTATAGGGTGCTCTTCTGGAGCTGGTTGCTTCTGGCGAAGCTGGGTACTTTAGTGCTGCTGACGCTGCTAGGTTGTGGGTTGCTGCTAGAGCTGCTAGGTATTTGGGTATTGGATGCTGCTGACGCTGCTGGGTTGCTGTAACGCTGGAGTACTGCACGAGGCTGTTAGGTAATTGGGTATTAGGTACTGCGCGAAGCTGTTAAGTTGCTGTAATGCTAGTGTACTGCTTAAGGCTGTTGGGTGTTGATTTATATGCTAAGACGCGTACTGGGTATTAGTTTGCTGCTAAGTTGTGTTGCTACACTGGGTTACTGCGTAAAGCTGTTAGGTAATTGGATACTGCGCAAGGCTGTTAGGTTGCTGTGATGCTAGGTGCTATTAATAAGCTAGTGTGCCGTGTACGGCTAGAGCGCTGCCGTAGTACTGCTGGGGTAGCTACTAAGGTAGCTGCTGGGGTACTGCCCAAGGGCTGTTGGATGTTGGGTGCTGTTATAAGCTGGTATATACTGGCACTCAGTAAAGAGGTCGTACTGGGTATTGATTTACGTGCTGTAGAATATCTTGTGCGTTGTGTATTTGTCGTATATTCTAAGCTGGCTGGAATTGGGTGCTGCCGGAGCTGCTAGGTGATAGTTTTGCTGCTAGGTACTAGAATGCTGCTTGCGATTAAACAAAGCTGCTGGGGCGGCAGTGAACCTTGTTGCTCTATAGCCAACCGGTGAGGTTGACCATTAATCAATGTCGGTAACACCTAAGTGCACTTGTTTGGCCTATTAACTGATGGATTTGTTCTTGTCTAATAGGTGTTGAAAGCAGAGGATTGTAAGGATCGCGGTGCCTAAGTAGGGGGCTGATGAGTTACCGTAAGGGTAACTAATCAGAGACACGCGACTACGTAATATACATTCCAACACTTAGCTAAAGGTAGCTATTTTTCCCAGTTGTCTTACAGGTAGGAGCAGTACATTTATAAGTATTATTCTATAATTACGTTTGCAATTTCCGTTTAACTATCTATCTCTAGATAAAATGTAGTTAAGAGTCGTGTTTAAATGCTTAATTGTTTATATAGAGCTTACCAGAAGTCTAAAACGAACTGGCTTCTGCAGTTAGATATTATCGTATTAGGAAGTCCGTATAGCTTAAAGACGTGCTTAATAAAACATTCGGCTACTAATATTGTATTAATTGAGTCTATAGGAATTATATATTACATTTTTGTAAGACGGTTAACTACTACTATAATATTCGTGAACCTATTACTACTAGGCAAGTCGACTATAAAGTTAATTGAGATATCGCGCCATCTTTGTATTAGGATTGGTAGCGGTTAAAGTACTCCTTACTTCTTTATATAAGAGGTTTTTCTACGCACGCATATCCTGTATGCTTAAACGTATTTCCGTATATAGTTGTATATTATAGGCTAGTAATATACTTGTTAAACAATCTTATAGGTCTTTATATGGCCAGGATGTCCTACTATAGGGGAGTTGTGTATAAATTTAAGTATTTTAAATTGTAAAGGTTTGGAATTTAGAACTACTATCTTCTGTTAATAGTATAATCGGTTGTTTTAAATTTCGTATTTAGCGAGTGTAATATCCTTATGCTATCGTTTTCCAGTTTAGATTGCCTTTATTATATCTACTATTTATATGTTATTCTTGTATTCGTATTTTATTAGCTTATTAATTTCTATTTCCTATTTATTAACTTCTGATTTATTTCTATTAAGTTCCGTATCTAGAAATATAGGATGTAGTTTTTTAAAACGTTTAGGGGGCAGTAAGATCCGTAATTAATTTGTAATCCGTTTATTTAAGGCGTTTATAGGTAAGTCCTATAATCGTTATATTAATGCGTTAGGCTTTTAATTGAGTTTGCCCGGTTAATACGTAATCTTAAAGTTGAATTATAAGAGGTATTCGGCCCAACGAATTTAGCGCTGTGTTAATTGTTTTATAGTTATAAAGTATTATAGGTTCTTATAGTCCGTTAACATATATATTGGAAACAACGATCCTTCTAGCTTGGGATGCTATTATTTAAAGTATCTAACGATCGCAAGCAGTTTCTTATTGTATATTTCATAGTTTGATTTGGCAGGGGCGAGTTTCCGGAAGAAAAAGGCTACTAAACATAGTTCGCCATTCTTATTATATTACAATAACACTCCCCCTAGTGCATAATCTAATAAGTCCGTTTTAATAATATATTTAAGGTTAGGGTTAAAGTAAGCGAGGATTGGAGTAGTTATAAAGCGATATTTTAAGTTATTAAAAGCTCGTTCGCATCTAGTGGTCTATTTAAATTTTATGTTTTTCTTTATTAGGTTTACTAACGGCTAAGTAACTTCTAAGAAGTGGTTAATAAATCGTTAATAGAAATTTGCAAATCCTAGAAATCCTTAAATATCCTATATATTGCTAGGGCTTTCCCAGTTCACAATTGTAGCGACTTTCTTAGGGTCTATTTTAATTCTGTTATAGGATATAATTAAGCCTAAGTATATAACCTTAGACGCGTAGAACTTGCATTTCTTAATATTGCATTGTAAGCCTGCGTCTTATAAGCGTTTAAGGACTATTCTAATATATTTTCAATGTTTAGAAAGCGAGGATGAGTAGATTAAGATATTGTTAATATACGCGGTAATAAATACATTAAGGAATTCACGAAGCGTATTATTAATATATTACTGAAATATACTGGGACCGTTCTTTACGCTAAACAGCATTATTAGGTATTTAAAGAGTCCCTATTATGTATAAAAGGCTATATACTTCTTATCTCCCTTACATATACGAATTTTATTAAAGGCAGCGATTATGTTAAGCTTTATAAAGTACCATACCTTCGCCAATTAGTTAAGCGTCTTTTAAATTAAGGGAATTAGATATTAGTTTTAAATTATAATTATATTTAGAGCTTAATAATTAATATAAAATCTTAAGCCTCCTTTTAGCTTTTTAATAAATAGCACGGGTAAGGCGAATGGAGATTAACTAGGGCGAATAAATCCTTTTTCCAGATGCTTATTAAGGTATTATTATATTACAAGCAGTTCTTCTTATAACATGCTGTATAGCGGACCGAACTTTGGTGTTATACTAGGCTTAAGTTCTATCTTAAAATCATGCTTTTCTTGGTATAGGGCTAGTTAGTCTGCAAATTATTTTTTAAACTTGTTAATTAGGTTATAGTACTCTTTAGGTATAAAAGGTTAAGAATTAGGATACCGTTTTGGTTCTAGTGCTTTCTTAATATCTTCTATGGTTATAGTAAAGATTTTATAATTTTGTTTTTTTACTAATAAGATAAAAGGCGCGGCCTATATTATACGGATTTTAAAAGGGTTTGACGTAATATCTTCGCATTCTTTACTATAATTAGTAGTCGTAGATTTATTATGTTGGCTTAAGGTTTGTGGTAAGGGTAATTCGTATTATATTAAATTTGAATAGTTATATGTATGTTTATAGGGCAAATGGTTTTTTAAGTAATAACTTTAGTAGTAGGTTATACGGAACTTTAGTGTTTCTTTAACCCAGCTAATTAAAGGGTTGTGTTGTTTTAGCTATCTGTGTCTAAATATTATCTTATAGTGCTTTAAGGGTGTTACAAATAGGGAAACGTATTTAAGGTGTTTACCTATCCGCAATTTTATAAGAGCGTAGTGCGTTATTTCGCTATATATTAAGGGTTTGCCATTAAAGCCTTATAAGCCTTAGGGCTTATCAAGTTTCTTTAAATTTAGGCATTAAGTTTTTGTATAGTTTGTATTAATAAAGCCTATGCTAGTAGCTCTACTATCTATAAGGATTTATACTTCCTTCTATTTTCTAAGTGTTTAAATTTCACTAAGTATATTAAGGGAGTCGTATTATGTATCAGCGCTAGAAAAGCCTAGATACTTATACTCTTCCACTTTTTATCCTAAGGCGTGACTTAGCCCTAGGACGATTTATTTTCCAAGTTAACTAAAGGTAAGGTGCTTTGTGATATCTAAGTATAATTTATAGCGTGGGTATAATTTAAGGAATGAGTATGGCTTGAAGAATAGGTATAATTTAAGGATTGGGTACGACTTAAGGATTAAGAGGAACTATAGCGGACTTTTTTAAAAGGGTAAGTTCGATAATGTTTTTAAATATATCCTTTTTTACCGTATCCAAAACATTCTCTATTTGTGGCTTATGTTCTTTATTCATTAGTTCCTAAGGGTGCATAGGATTGGGTGGCATTGAGGTCTATAGGGTTGTACATAGGGCTTTTAGGTCTTAGAGAAGGATCGCGCCTTAAAGCATATACCGGTTTTAAGGAGTTTTAAACGCGAGGTGTGGTTAACTTTAGAGAATAAGTCTGTTTATTATATTAAAGGTCTTTGTTGATTTGTTAATATATTATAATAAATTTAGATAGGTTTTTTAGTAGTTCTCTACTTACTAACTAGGCTCTAATCTTATCCAAAATAGCTTATTAAAGGGCAGCGACTCTAGCGGCTTTATTCTAATCCAGTTCGCTAATAAGGCCTAAAAATTCCAAAAAGAAGTTGGTGAAGTCTCAGTTCTGTTATTATAGGTTTTTAAGTTTAGTAATAGCTATATGTTCGCGGCTGGCGTTATTATATATTTGTTCTAGTAGAGAGATAAAGGTTTTAAAATTAATAAAAGTGCTATTGCGGAAGAATAGATCTATAGTTTATATAGCGTCCTTGCTTAAACGAGACATTCTATAGCTAACCTTGCTAGCCTTAGTAGGGTATTAATTATAGTTTGTTAAGAGTTTAAGATGGAGCTTAGTTATAAAGGGATATAAGTTATTTTAGTTTTTATTAAATATTGGAGGATTAGGGAGCTTTTTGGATTTTATAGTAGGTACTGGGTTTACTATAGGTATAAGTTAAACTACCGTTACTGGTTTAGTATTTGCATTTAACGCGTTAGGTTTAGGTACTATTATTTTAATTTTATTTATAGGTGTTGCTATTAGGGTTTATAACATAAATGCCTTAATATTACGGAGTTCTTTATGGAGTGCTTCTATTAATTGCTAGTACTAGGCTTCCAGTATAGCCCGCTACTAAGCTAAGGCGTCCGTAAAGGACTGTTGCATTATAGTTAACTGTTCCCTAACTAGGGTTATAATACTTGTGGTTATTAAAAGGGATTTAGGTTTATTTGCTATTTTAATAGTAGTTGTTTTAACACAACGTAATATAAGGGTGTAAAGAGGCTTTAGGGAAGATTCAAAGGAATAATATAAATTCTATCTAAATCTAAGGGTATATAGCTCTTGCAGAGTATAAGACGTTACATAAAAAAGAGAAAGGAATATAGGAAACTTATAACTAAATATTTATAGTCTTAGCAGCAGACGCGTGGGTATAAGCCCACACGGATTTTAATAGGTTTTAACCAAATTCCATTACATTAGTGGAATTTGGTGGAGACTGGTAGAAATTAATTAAGTTAGCGGAATTTGGCAGAATTTAATTAACTTGGCAGAATTTGGCAGAATTTGATTAAAGCGTCGGAATTCATCTGTCGAGTGTTTCACCGAGACATTCTTACTGTAACTGGGCTAGTCCCGTTACACCGCACTGCACGTATATTACGTCTATTGCACTGTGTTAAAGCATACCAACAATTAAATTACTATATAATCAAAAGCTTTATATTCTTCAGTACGGACGTTAAATTCAGCTCGATTGGTTGGCTAGTTCTTATCGATAAGCGTTGGACGCGAATTGACGGATCAAGGGATAGAGCAATTTATTGATTTGTATAGGGAAAATTATAAAAAGCGTTGTGCCGCTTAATAAAGCACTGGAAAATAGCCTCAGACGTGATTATGGTGGTGCAAACACACAAATCATCAACTCTACCACTAACCAACGCATTTATTAATAAAAGCTCGACGTTACGTTTATCAGCTCATCAAAGCGATTCAGAGGGTACTCTTATTTTTTATTAGCAGAGTAGTGGTTCTTGCCACATTTTATCCACGTCACCATCACCAAAACAAGGCTGTACATAAATCTTTACCTAAAAACCCATTAAAGGCCCCTTGAGCGCCTCTACCAACTCAAATACAACTATAAAGCTCTGTAGGAAGGCCCCACATGAAGCTCTGTGGTGGAGGGTACTATTCGTCGTCGTCGTTGTCGTCGTTGAAGGTTCCTCTATCAGATTCCTCATGTCGAGGAAAAATAAAGCTAGGTGGGGATAGGTCTCTATTCATGCGAGGCCGGTTTCTTCCACAGCAGACCCGTCATATCGAGGAGAAATGAAGCAAGATGGTGATGGTGGTAACGAAATAGGTCTATTCTGTATTTTTAAATAGCTAGATTTAGATACCCAATAAGACAGGCCCTCAGGATTCGGCATACATTTTGCTATTACCTCCTGTGGTTGGCCTCTCCTGTAATCCGTTCCTCACTGAAGGTTTGAAATCTGCTCTTTGGCATGCAAAGATAGCTCACTACTCTAGTGATACGGTAGAAGATGCACCTTATTTAATTTGTGCGCACGGGCCACAATTTATTGCAAACTTGTCACCCAATCGCGCCAATCCACCGAGATTTAGGCGCATGTGAGCGGTCGAAGCGCACCTCAACACCATCACGAACATTCCGCTCGCAAACACAATGGATCTCGGCGATGAAGGCAGTTCTCCATGGGGAGGTTGGTATCGCATCGGTCTTTCCTTCTTGAATTCTAGCTAATACAAAGCCACAGATGTGCCGTCCCGCTCTAATTCTAGCCAAAATCTCCCTAAGGCTTCTAATGATGACCGCCTACGAGCTTCAGGTACAGCTGCAGCCACAGCGCTACCAAAACGAGACAAGCTCTGACACTTTGTAGATTCCCTCGAATCCTCAATACCTACCGCAAGCTCCGCCCCCAACGTCTCTGCTGCTCCCCGATCTCCTGCAGGTCGAGGGCCAAGGAGACGTCAGTATGGCACACAACCAACTCGACTAGAAGCTGTGGAAGACCCTTTAGGGCCATTAGGGGCTCCTACTCCGCCATCACAGCCCGATGAGCCACCGGCGCCCCCGCAGAAGGAGCTCGCCTCTGCGCGAATCTCGCGACCCACTACAGCAGCTTCGACATCTTCAATTCGAAGTATGATGGATTCGGTAAATCTCGATGATGAGGAGGATGACATGCGTATATCGGGGCCAAGGATACCGCCTCCAGTACAGCCTCCGAGTAATAATGCGCCTCAGAGGCAGACACAACCTAGTGTGAGCGTAGAGCAGGCAGCCAAGCCCACATTCCAAATTACAGTGGGAGATCCACATAAAGTGGGAGACCTCACCTCTCACACGGAATACTCAGTAATGACAAAGGTAGCCATATTCAGTATTGAGCACTGTTTTAACTTGCGCTAACCGTACGGTGGCATTAGACCACATCGAAAGGATACCGCAACCCGGAATTCACAGTTTCCCGTCGCTACCGAGACTTCCTTTGGCTATACAACCAACTTCATAATAACAATCCAGGCGTCATTATACCACCTCCGCCTGAGAAACAAGCTGTGGGTCGGTTCGATGCGGATTTCGTCGAGTCGAGACGGGCTGCCCTCGAGCGGATGCTGAACAAAACAGCAGCGCATCCCATATTACAGCATGATGGAGACCTAAAACTTTTCCTCGAGAGTGATGCGATTAATGTTGACATCAAGAATAAGGAGCGAAAAGATCCCGGCTTGGGGGAGAGTAAGGGCATGTTTGGCTCTATCGGGATCTCTGTTGGAAGTAGCGGGAAGTTTATTGAGCACGACGATGTAGGAGCCCCTGATAACTCTAATATGCTATAGGTGTGTCATGGAGCCTGACTGATTTCTTTTTCCAGTGGTTTCATGACCGCAAAATATACCTTGACGCACTCGAGGCCCAACTCAGGGCACTTCTCAAAGCGACCGACACTGTCGTAGCACAGCGCAAAGGCCTTGCGGAGGCTTGCGGTGATTTCTCAGCGTCGCTCCATTCCCTGGCTGCCGTCGAGCTCTCTCCTTCTCTATCCGGCCCGTTAGATGGCCTCTCAGACATACAAATCCGAATACGTGAACTTTATGAACGTCAAGCGCAGCAGGATGTCCTTACCTTAGGTATTGTTATCGATGAGTATATTCGCTTGATTGGGTCCGTCAAAACTGCTTTCCAGCAACGGCAAAAAGCATACCATGCGTGGCATACAGCTGAGTCGGAGTTGCAAAAGCGTAAGACAACTCAGGATAAATTGCTACGTCAAGGCAAATCGCAGCAAGACAAGCTGAGTCAACTCAGCGCCGATGTGGCAGATGCAGAGCGCAGAGTGCATCAGGCTCGGCTGCTCTTTGAGGATATGGGTCGTTTGATGCGTGCCGAGTTGGAGAGATTTGAGCGGGAAAAGGTGGAAGACTTCAAGTCGGGCGTCGAGACATATTTAGAGAGTGCAGTGGAGGCACAGAAAGAGGTATTTGACTGCTTGTTACCTTACCCTTCCTATTTTATTACTTTTCTTCCCCTATTAATAGTAGCCCCGCTAGCTTAGAGTACGGCTAACGAGTACCCGCCAGCTCATCGAAATCTGGGAGACCTATCTAATGCAACTTGACGCTGAGGATACCGAGGGCTTCGGCCAGGTCCACCCACCTGCGGGTGTTATTGCAGTACCGCTGCCCTCGGATCTGAAGGCTGCTAACACTACTGAAAGACCCGACAGTCAGGGTACGGAGACAGATGCGAGGGCTGCAGAGGGCACGAAGGAAATCGAAGAGTAGCTAGTTTAGGCACAGCATTTGTAAATAGGTTTATTGTCACGAAGTCAAATGATTGGGTCCAAGAGAGTTACATCATGAATGCGACTCTGAGGCAATGGAGCCGCTGTTAAGAGAGTCCATAAATTGAGGCTTAACGGCGAGAATGGGAAGTAGTTCTTACAGACTGAGGCACATGTAACTTGGGTAAAGCTTTAACTAGGCTCGGAATATTTTCGGTTGTGGACGGGAATAACAGCACGAACAGGTCAAGGGTGGAGAAAACCAATGAGACTAATTATGTCGTTGCTTGGAAATCGGGTGAGAAAAGTCGTTCTATTCTGTCTCCACCACGCCTGTCATAATGCTTTTTGTGAATGCCGACGTGCCTCCCAATTGTCGAAGAGTTGTGACTGCAACGAAACCAGCATATTTACGCCACCCTTTGCATCCCGTTGGGTGTGCTCCTGCACAGCACCGAGCGTATGATCTACGCGGGCATTGTTCTAATGGTGAAAAGGACGTTGACAAACCCCTAATGGAAGGGATGGTTCTTGGCGTCAGCACAATTACCTCTGCGCTGATTAGTCGGGTTTGGTTATTCTCAGACGAGAGGCCCCATTTGCAGGGGATGGGCGTGCACTAGGAAAAGCCGCAATGCACCTTCGACCTCTCAATGTTCCCTAGCATGCCCACGTCCCATAGATAGCGTCACAACCAGGGAGAGATAGCGAATAATTTGCCTGATTGCGTGCCACCGGCTGGCTATGCTGCGCATGGCTTTTGCAGCAACGGGGTTTAACTATATTAGTTCGTAGATACAGACTTCAGCCGCAACTGCGGAAATCGCATGTAGGCATTGCAACTTCCACATGACGCGTCTTTTTCGGCCGTCCAGTTTCTTTTTAAAGACTCTTAATCCTATCATCAATTCGCTATGTCTTCTAAAAATTCAGTCCTTTATATGAATTCTACCGCGCTCTTCCATCATGTTGCTGAGACGGCGATGCTTCGGAGTTGACTTGCCTTCCTTCATTGTGGCCGTAGTTGCAACTGTTCTTGTGTTTATCGGGACAATTGTCTATGGGACAAGGAGTGACAATGCGGAACTCCTACCCTTCGTGAAGGGAATCCTTCCTGCTGGACGATGCTTGTGCCAGTATAGCACTACATTCAGCTGTGACACATGCTTAGACTGCGTAACAACAGCTCCAATCATCCTTAACCACACAGAGGAATCCCCGAAAGGTTGGACATTTACATATGGGCGTGACGACCTAAATGAAGGACTGGACTTCGAGCAGTGCAATGCAGCATTTCCAGGACTGTTCGAAGATATTCATCGTGCGACTAGGGTACGACGGGGGAACCACGTCACGAAGGGGGAATTGGAGTCCTTCGAGTTCTCCAACGGCATAGTACGAGCGGCGATTTTTGATGGCGAGGTTAGGCTACTCTCGAGTCAAGTCTGCATGCGGTGTGGGTGTTCAACGCTCTTAGATACTGCGGCTAACCACCCCATTAGTTATACATCCTACAAACCCAAATGACAGACCAAAGCCACCGCAAGAAGGCAATCGCAGCACTCTATGCCATCCACCGCTCCATCACCTCCATGCCCCATCGAGGAGCCACACCGAACATCGAGTTCGTCTTCACAATCGAAGACATGGCCCGCGATCCCTCAAAACCGCTCTGGGTACTTGCGCGCAGAACACAAGACCAGAACCTCTGGTTGATGCCAGACTTCGGCTTCTGGAGCTGGAATGTGCGGGAAATTGGCCCTTGGACAGAGGTTTTGTCTGGAGTAGTACGGCGTGAGGAATACGAGCCATGGGAGACAAAAAAGAAGAAACTTATCTGGCGTGGGAAACTTGCTTATGCACCGAAGCTACGACGAGCGCTGCTCGATGCAACAAAGGATAAGCCTTGGAGTGCAGTGAGCGCGATACAGTGGCATGACCCTCACAGTATGGAAGTAGATTTTCTCGGTCCAGTTGACCAGTGCGGCTATTCGTTCATTGCACATGCAGAAGGTATGGCCCCCTTTACTTTGTAAATTATTAGAGCAATCATTTACCTTCTGCAGGCCGTAGTTACTCTGGCTCCTTGAAATATCGCCAAATATGCCGTTCTGTCATCATCAGCCACAAGCTGCAATGGATCCAGCACTACCATTACCTCCTTAAGTCCAACGGTACAAACCAAAACTTTGTTGAGGTGGAACGCGATTTTTCAGATCTTGAGACAACAATGAATGACCTCCTGACGCATCCAGAGGAGGCAAGGCGCATTGCCGATAATAGTGTCAAAACGTTTCGAGAACGATATCTCACTCCCGCTGCAGAAGCCTGCTATTGGCGTACCTTAATTCAGAGCTGGTCAGAAGTCAGCTTCTCGCCAGAACTTTACGAGTGGGATGATACGGCTCATATTGGGGAGGCAGACCACCGTTCCTTGCAAGGACGGAGGAGGGGTGTAAGATTTGAGACTTTTGTGTAAGTTAGAATACTATACGCTATGTCACTGGAGAGTCTTGCTAACAGTCATGCAATAGATTATTAGAGACTGAGAAGCAAATGGATTTCCCGGACATGGAAAATATATAGATTTTGACTATAAATCATACTTCATCCCTTCGTTCAATAATCACGCCCAGTGTAGTTTTCGATAATGCGATAAGCGAGCATAAAATATCGCAATCGATAAGAATAAAAGTGCCCTATACGGAGCTTTTCCACCCCAACCAGGCAGAATAGGACTTAGGTGACGGTTACTACGGTTCTAGCAGAATTCGGCAGAAATTGGTGGACTTGGCAGAATTCAGTAAATATTACGGATATTGCAGATATTGTGGATATTATAGATATTGCGGATATTGCAGATATTATAGATATTGTGGATATTACAGTAGGAACAGGTGGGCATATGTAAGGTGTTATAGGGTCCCTATCTACCTCTCCCCCCTAACTATATAATAGCTAAATCCTTAAAAAAAAAACTCCTATCTTTCTTATAATTCCATTCTAATACTAATTCTTTAAAGGCTCTATTTTCTTAAGAGTTTTAGAATCTATTTTTATTCTTTAATTAACTACTACTTAATGCCTTTATTAATAATTAGATAATATATATATATTATTTATTACTTAACGTCCGATTTGGATCCCTATTAGGCCCATGCGGACTACTCCTTATTTACATATAGGGAGAAAACTCTATTTAAGAAAACCCCGTAATCCATCTCCCCGCCTTTTAGGACTCGCCTGCTTAGCGCCTGCAAGTCACCAGTGGTACTCTTTTACCTTACTTTTTAACCTTTTTAGGAACTACTGCTGCCGCAATAAGCCTACGGACGCGCTAGTATCGCAAACTTTACTTTATTACTGTAGAGTTATTAGGGGGCGCCTATAACTCGCCCCTTTGCCCTTTATTACTATTTCCTTTATAACCTAGAACTGGTCTAGTACGTTTTGGCTAATAAGCCACTAGGTAACCGCTTTAAGGCCTTTTTATATTAAGAGTAGTGTAGTATAGTTCTCTATGCCAGCTACTAAAAGTATTACTTCTTAGTTAGTGTGTAGGGGGTATAATAGTATTATATATTTTAGTATCTGTCTTGGCTAGCTATATTTATATCTTGGGCTACCTACTAGAATACCTACCTAGTAGAGCTAATCTTTTAGTCCTATTATTCCTATTTTTAAGAGTATTGCTATTGTATTTTCTACCTTTATTAGGCCTTTTTAGAGCCCTTAAGTATTTACCCCCTATGGCGTTAACTATGCTACGGCTTGGGTTTCTCTTGCCTAAGTTAGCCTCTATACCTTTAACTCCTATACGCCTCTCCAGCGTTGGTCCAACCAGTATTGTATTATAGTGGATGGTTTCCTAGCATTTCTTTATACTCTACTTTAGCTCCTTTCTCTCTCTTACTATTATCTTTACTGGCCTCTTATACGTCTCCCCTTTTTCTCTATATAGGCCTAGGCCCTAAAGTAGTACTATTCTTCTTCTGCTTTCTTCGCCTGTTTCTCTAATATATCTTCCCTACTTTAGGGTTATTGGTTTATTCTCCTATAGGGCACCCTTAGGTCCCTCTATAGTTTATTTAGGCGTGTCTTAATATACTTCATAATATTAGAGTTACGTTTATTTTACGCCCTTTGCATTATAGCAGCTTTAATATATAGTTATAGGGGGGGGATATTGGCTTCCTTCTCTAGTAGTGCTATAGCCGTTTGCTTGTACCCACCTATTATACTCTAGAGGTAGGCTGTTTGGACCTTTTAGAGTGGTTTAAGGAGTAATTTAGGGGGGCCTTTCTTAGTTTCTCTAATGGCCCAAATACTGGATCTATATGTTATGGTTAGCCGGACAACTGCTATATATAATAGGCGTAACCTCTAGAAGTATAGGCCTTATATAGAATTAACAATCCTAGATAATGCGATGTACTATACTTAGCCCTTATAGGCCGCTTGCGCCGTATATACGCTCTACTAGAGCTTACTATCTACCTATACTCCTAATACCCTTAGGCCCTAAACTGGTTAACTCCTAAAGCCTTAGATATAGATTATATACTAGAGATCTATAGATTAGTTACGTTTTCTTATAAAGTGGATTAGCTAGTATTTCTTTGGTAAGAATTGGACTCTATATTATCTTACCTATTCTATATAGGTGTTATAGGCTTTCTCTAGTGTTCTGTAATTCTTTACGGCTATTGGCCCGTATATAATTAGTGTTACGGACAGCTTAAGTACGATATTACGACTACTTGGGGAAGAGTCGGAGGAAGCTAGTTAGTTAATATAGGCACGGTCCAGGATGGATCCGGTGGAACCATATAACAAGGAATAGTAGCCGAGATCATATAATGTGATCTATATAATCTGTGTAATCTATGTAATCTGTACGGAGCATACAGAGCACACGTACCTTACGGAGCGAAGGGATTTCTTAGGCGTATGGTTGTGTATTTAAAGGACCACAGTCCCTACCCAGATAGTTCTCTCTTCGTAGTAAATCTTAGAATACAATTAGAGTTAATCTGTTAGGCAACCACTCCACCAGTTATTATTATATTGTTAACTTATTCTTACCTACATACCTAGCCTAATAATAGGACCTACTATAGTTCCTACTATAAGGTTCCGTTACATATTTACTACCAAGGTTACGGTATTAAATAAGGTTGAACAATATGCCACCCAAAGCACTAGTTATAATGATGTTGACGGCAGCCACAACCTCAGGGTTAGGAGATACCAGTATAGCGGACACGGATTCTTAAGTGGTTACATAAGGTTAGTTATAGGAAATGGTTAATCGCTTATAGGATAATAGTAGGCTACTTATAGAACGCATTAATGGAATTAGAGCAGTAAAGGTCAAGTTACCTTTAATTAAACGATTCTTAGGAGAGAAGTTAAAGCTTAAAGGGTTTCTTACGCAGATGCATTTTAAAGTTATGCAAGAAGAAGCGAAGTTAGCAATACCTATGGACCAGGTAGCGTACGCAGGACTATTCTTATTAGGAAGAGCTCTAGAGTAGTTTAAGTCTTACCTTATAGAGATATAAGTAAACGGTGTAACAACTACTAACCCGGACGTACGGTATATGTTTGCAAGTTGGAACGGATTTGTAGAACGGTTAATATAAATATTTAGAGACCCTAAAGCAACTATAATAGCGGAACGAAAACTTCAGAACTTAGTATAACGTACTTTAGCAATTAAGTATATAATGTAGTTTTAAACACTAGCTATATAGGTTAAGTGGAATAATAGGGCGCTTATAGCACAGTATAAATAGGGACTTAAGGCTAAAGTCCAGGACATAATTATCCTAATAGAAGATGTGGATACTCTAAGGGAGTTAATAAACCAGTTAATAAAGATTAATAATAGGATCTATTAAAGGGAACAAGCCAAGAAAGGGCAAGACAGAGTTTTATAGTTGTATAAGGCGTAGAGTACGCAATAACTAATATAGAGTTAAAAACTATGGAATGGCGCAGAGCTAATAGACCTAAGTGGTACTAAAGAAACCCAAAGATAGAAAAAGAAACTATAGAAACCCAGAGGTTAAGAATCTAGTAATTAAAGGACTAAGGAGTAGAGGCCAAATTAGGGATCTTAGCAGTAGAAGATGTTTAGGCGGACTCTATAGCAAAATTAGTGGTTTAGAGATGGAGCTTATATAAATTGCGGAAAATAAGGTCATTTTGCCAGAGACTATAGAGGTGGTTAGAGTAACTATATAGTAAAGGGAACAAGACTGGTAGACGGCACGTATATACAGAGGGATAATAGTGCACTGTAAGAAATAAAAAAGTGTTTAATTAATAGTTTCGTGTTTTATTATAATAATGTATGCCAAATTTATAAGGACGTTAAGTACGGCGTAAGCTATTAGCTATAGGAGCTATTGTTATTTAAGTTTAGAGGAACTAATAAACCAGCTTATAGATCGGACATTAAAAACAATAAGTTTAACATAGGCGAAGTATTTACCAATAATAAAGTAACAAAGGTAGCTTACTAGAAGCATACAGACCTTAAAGAAGTTAAAATAGAAGCAGAAACTAAGACCATTACAGAACAAGGTTTAGTAATGGGTATTATAATACCATTAGATACAATTTCCATCGCTTTATAAGATAATAGGAGTAACATTTAAAAGAAACTAAATAAGTAGACGACTACTAGTGCTAGCTCATTACTTGATAAAGGTAAAAGGCCACAGGCTTAAGATTCTTAAGAAGAGATATAAGACGCTTAAGATTCTTAAAATAAAATAAGATATACCTAAGGACCCACAACGGATAAAAACCAATAGGAAAGAGCAGCGACTTAGTTTATAGATAAACGAATAAGTATAAAACGCAAGTTTAAGAACTATAAGTTTAGGGAACAAATAAGAACATTAGCAATCCTAGGAGAACGTAGTGTTTAGCCTAAAGATTGAATAGTTAATATAAGGATTAAGAAGTAAGACAACTTCTAAGATCTAGCTATAAGACGTAGAAAACAAGAAACTATAGATAAGTTTAGAACAAGAATTATTGCATAGCAAGAGTAAAAGCTAGATAAGAAGTTAGCTATGCTAGGTCGTATAAGGGATAGAGCACCCGTATAAAGAGTTACTAATAGGCCAAGTGCAGGGACACCTAGGGCAAAATGGTTAGATGAACTAGAATAAGAAGAGGATCTAGATATTCTAACCAGATTTAAAAAAAGATATACTAAAGGATATCATAACGCAGCGATAATAAGGTACTTTTTAATAGACAAACTATACACACTAAACTAGTTGTATAGAAAGTGGTATAGGTAACAATATAACAACGAATAGGAAGACTTTTATATATAGCTAGATAAAAAAGTTGTCCAAGACTAACCTATTACGGAAAAACGCATAAGTTATATTAAAGGAGTATTAATTATAACGTTAAGGAACCTAGAAGAAGGATCTAGGGACTAGAGAAGTAAATAACAAATCTTAGTACCTATAATAGAGATACCAGTAGTTAGATCAACCAGGTATAGGTTTAAACTTAAGGATAAAAATAAACTAAGAGTTAACCTAAGTCACCTAGCGTATTATACACTATTGTGGATAGCTTATGTGGATAATACCTATAATATATATAGAGCACTAAAAGATAAGAACTAGAAGTACCTAACTAGGATATATTAGGCACCCAAGGAAAGGCGGTTTAGGAACGCTAAGTATATACATAGATAGCACCTAGTAGAAGTGTAAAGCTAAGGAGACTTAACACTTTAACCAGGAAGATTTCTTACGGAAGAATGCCTAGATGGATAACAGTAGTGGGAGTGCCTAAAAAACACTTGCCTATAGTATATAGAGGAAAAGAAACAAACTAAGTATTGGCCTAAGTTGGACTAAGTATAAGCAGGATCTAGCAGCCAATAGTTAGGAAAAGAGGAGGCGTATAAAACTAGAGGGAACTAGTGTTAGAGCCTTAGACCCTTAAAGGAATTTAAAAACAACACCTAAATTTATAAGTTAAATGGTAAGATTAACAGTTTAAAGTATTAGTAGATAGTGGAGTAATTAGGAACCATATATTACCAAAGGCAGTAGAAAGGATGGGGTTACTATATAGATAGAAGAAACACCTATATCCACTTATAACAATTTTAGGAGATTAGATAGTCTATAGAGGAGGTATTATTAATCTTAAAACGGGACCTATTTAGTTAACTATTAAAGGGAGACCAGTTAGAATGTCTTTTGATATCCTACTATTGGGACAGGATAAGGCAATACTAGGAATGCCTTAGTTACAGAAGTATAATCTAAAGATTGATTAGGTTACAGGTTAGGTTAATATTAGAGATACTTAATAACGTAAAGTGCAACAGTAAACCAAGTTAGTATAGTACTAAGTTAGAGCAACGTATAAAGAGACTAAGCGAGGCTTAAGTTATATACCAAAGAGATACCACAAGTATGGTAAAAAGTTATAGTTACCAGAAAGTGAAAAACTGTTAGAACATGCAGCATGGGACTATAAGATAGAATTAGAAAAAGGAATAAGTCTAAGGTTCTTTCCAATCTATAAGCTTACTAAAACAGAGTTAGTAGCGCTTAAGGAGTTTATCTAGGAGAACTTACGTAAGGGATATATTAGACCGTTATAGTTATTAATAGGATATCTAGTACTATTTATCCTAAAGAAAAACAGAAAACTTAGGATGTGTATAGACTATAGACAGTTAAACAGCATTACTAGGAAGGATAGATATCCTTTACCCTTAATTAGCGAAATCCAAGATAGGATAGGCAACGTAGAGATCTTTATAAAGATAGATCTAAGATAGGCGTACCACCAGATTAGGATTAAAGAAGGCAATAAATAGAAGGCAGCTTTTAGGTCAAAGGAAGGACTATATAAACCATTAGTTATGCAATTTGGGCTTATAAACGCATTAATAACGTTCCAGAAGCGAATTAATAGTGTATTAGGAGAACACCTTAATAAATTTGTTATGGTATATCTTAATAATATTATCATCTACTTAATAAGTAAGGAAGAATATAGAGAACACGTTAAATAGGTCTTAAAGAGACTATAAGAGGAATAGATGCTAGTAGCAATCGAGAAATACGAGTTCTTTATAAGGAAGACCGATTTTGTAGGATTTATTATTAAACTAGGGAAAATTAGTATAGACCTAAAGAAAGTTAAAGCTATAGTAAGTTGGCAAGAACCAGAGAATATTACACAGTTAAGGTTATTCCTAGGGTTTTGTAACTACTACAGGAGGTTTATAGCATAATGGTTAAAAAGTATTAAGCCATTTACAAGGCTAACAAAGAAGGAGGAACTATGGGTTTAGGGTAGTAAGTAGAAGAAGCTATTCTAGGAACTTAAAAAGTTGTTTACCTAAGAGCCAGTCCTTAAGATCTATTAACCAAAGTTAGAAACGGTTGTTAAGATAAATATATTAGACTTTGCACTAGAAGCATGCTTGCTATAGAAGCACTAGGACGCATGGCATCCAGTAATATACTATAGTTGGAAAATGATACCACTAGAGTTAAACTACGACATCTACAACAAGGAGTTGTTAGGTATAGTAACAGCACTTAAGAAATAGAGAGCATTTTTATAAGGTATAGAGAAACCATTTGTGGTTAAGATAGATTATAAGAACCTTAACCAAAGACAGGTTAGATAGGCGGAAATGCTTACAGAATACCATTTCGAAATTCAGCATACTAAGGGTATAGACAATGCACGAGCAGATGCTCTAAGTAGAAAAGCTAAACTATAAAGTAATAAAAAGCTATTAGGAGCTTTATTGCGAAAAGATTAAAATAGATTAATTAGGTATAATTATCCAAAGATTATAGCAACCAGGGAAAGTTAGATCCACGAATTACTAGAGAGTGATTGGATATAGAAGATCTAAAAAGCATAGGTAGAGAATCCAGACTTAGAGCAATACAAAAACAGAGAAGTAATATATATACCTAAGTCTATCACAGAAGAATTTATTAAGGAATTCTATAAGGGAATAATATAAGGATATAATGGGTCTATAGGACTAGTGTTAAGACTTTAAAAAGAGTACATTATTTAAGAAATCTAGGGACTGGTAAGATAAGTTATAAAAAAATATCTAGATTGCTAGAGAAATAAACCGACGAGGCATAAGCTATATAGAGGGCTATAACCTGTTAAAATACCAAAAAGACCATAGGAAGTTATATTGTGGGACTTTATTATTAAGTTACCAAAGTTAAAAGATTCTATTATAGGACAAGATCATAACGCGATCTTAGTGATAGTAGATAAGTTAATAAAGTAGGGATACTTTATAGCGTGTATAGAAGAGATATTAGCAGAAGATATTGCTAGAATCTATATAAAAGAAGTATTTGTAAGGCATAGAGCACCAAACAAGATTATATTAGATAGAGATCTAAGATTTATAGCAGCATTTTAGGAAGTGTTTCTAGCAGAATAAGGAGTTTGTATAGCAACCTCTATAGCGTATTATCCGCAGACAGATAGACAAACGGAAAGACTAAACTAGATACTAAAGTAGTATCTAAGACATTATATTAATCACGCATAGAATAATTGGGTATTGTTATTACCAGTTACACAGTTTACATATAATGCAACACCATAAGAAGGAATAGGGACATTACTATTTAAGGCAAATTACGGGTATAAGCTAAGAACGTTATTATCGCCACATTAAGTAAAGAAAACGAGTAGCACAGCTAAATAAAGAATAGAGATGTTAATAAACCTTTATAGAAACCTTATAGAAACAGCTAAACTAGTATAAGAGCGAATAAAAAAGTACTATAATGCTAAGAGATCTAAGGGACCAGATCTTAAGAAGGGAGATAAAGTATAGCTACTATATAAAAATTTTAAGAGTCGACGGCTAAGTAAGAAGTTAGACTATATTAGACTAGGACCTTTTAAAATTACGCAAAGAATTTTATTAGTTATATATAAGTTAAACTTACTAGCCAAAATAAAGATCTACCCTATATAATATATCGCGATGCTAGAACCAGTATATAGGAATATTAAGCCACCAGTTTACAAGGCAGACATATATAGAGGATAAGAAAAAGACAAATAGCAAGTTTTGAAGATTATTAGTCACGAGGACGTAGATAACAAAACATAGTATAAAGTAAAGTGGATAGGCTATAGTAAGACTACCTAAAAACCACTAAGCAACCTAGAGAACGCTATAGGAAAGGTATAGGAGTATTAGAAGAGAGTAGGTTAGGCAGTATTAATAAAAAAGAATCGCTAAAAAATAAGTTGCCTAAGGGGGACCCAAGAGGAGCAATTGCCGAGCTACTTAGAGTTGTTTCCCTTATAGGAGGAGAGCCAGTTCTTTTGTTACCTAGCTTAGACAGACCCTGTTAAACTAGTTTCTACTTCTTAGAACAAACCTTCTTACAAACCTTCTTAAGACGAAGAAGACGCGCCAAGGCAGACAAGTACGCCTTATAAGCAGCACGAGTACGCTAAAGCTTAGCGAGGGAAGCCAAGAGCTTATTATTAAGTTTTACAGCGGTAGATTGAACACAAGACCCTATAATAAGTTACTTAGGGAACTTAAAGACTGTTAAGAGTTATAGGACGCGCATACTTAGCGTTAGAGACAGAGCGGACGTCATAGGACGATTAAATATTTGCTTTAGTGCACTCTAAATAAGAGGATAGTTGTTAAGATAAAGGACTTGCTAGCGTAATACAAACCAACCCCTCTTTCGCATAACAAGAACATGGAGACGGCATTATCTTACCTAGCGACAGTATAGAAGAAACCGTACGCGCATAATAAAAGGTTAAAGAAGAAGAAGAAGCTTTAGGTATAATAAGTAAGAATATTAACTAAATTAATTAAATGGACATCACACCTCTAGTAAACAACTTAGAGATATTAGGAATCTTTAAAGACAAAGATAAAGAGGAGGGAGATGGTGTTATGGACAGCTTAAGTATAATATTATAACTACTTGGGGAAGAGTCGGAGGAAGCTAGTTGGTTAATATAGGTACGGTCTAGGATGGATCTAGTAGAACTATATAACGAGGAATAGTAGCTAAGATTACGTAATATAATCTGTGTAATCTATACGGAGTATATAGAGCACACGTACCTTACGGAGCGAAGGGATTTCTTAGGCGTATAGTTGTGTATTTAAAGGACCACAGTCCCTACCCAGATAGTTCTCTCTTTATAGTGAATTTTAGAATACAATTGGAGTTAATCTATTAGGCAACCACTCCACCAGTTATTATTACATTGTTGACTTGTTCTTACCTATATACCTAGCCCAATAACAGGACCCACCGTAGTTCCTACTACAAGGTTCCGTTACAATTAGGTTTGTGTTATTAATAAAGCCTATTCCCTAGGTTGCCCCTTCCTTAAAGAAGTTAAGTAGGTTACTTATAAATAAAAGGAAGAGTATAGGCAAGAGGGGTAATTCTTATAATATTCCTATTATGACTGCGATAGGGGGGCTTTAGTATCTACTAAAGACTAGTAATGTTTCTTTCTAGCCTGTAAACCCTTAAATAAATTATATAATCTATTTTAGGAAGCCCTTTACCCTAAAGATATATAGGAGACGCTTATGGGGTATGTTGTTATAGGCGCCACTAATATCTAGGCTAAGTATTAATACTATAAAGTCCCTTTGTATCGCCTATGCAGATTTAATAGTGGTAGTGAGTAGCGTAAGTGCTAATAGTATTAAGTGGTTCTTTCTTGCCCCTATTTAGCTTTATGGTAGTAGGGCGTGTTCCTTAGCTATATCTACTATATAATCTACTATTACCCTTTTTAAGATCTTACTAAGGGTGTTTTTTAAGGCAATAGGGCGGTAGCTTCCTGGGACTAAGTAATCTACTTTACCTTCTTTTTATAGGATAACCGTTGTTATAGATCTTCTAAGTTATGGGTAGTAGCCTATAGCAAAGTATGCTCTAGCTATATCTGTAAGCTAGGGTGCTATAAGTGGTCTATAGGTCTTTAAGGCCTTATTTAGAATCCTATCTGGTCCTAGTACTATATTATTTAAAAAGCGGCTAATAGTTCTGGCTATTTTCTCTATTATTATATCGCTGTTGACCTATAGGCGAGTTACTAGTGTTTTACCCGTAATATTACTAAGGTCTGCTAGAGCCAGTTAGGGGAAGAACCTTTTTATAAGGATCTTTGCCTTCTTATTATTGTTATTAGTGGCCTGTAATTCCCCTACTCTTTATAGGGGTAGTAGGTGTAGGTCTTCTACTAGGCGCCCTACCTTTTTTTTTTTTACCTATTTTGCTATAGCCCAAAGGCCTTTATTATGGGGGAGGCTTAGGTTAGAAGTGCGCTTATTTATGAACCGTCTTTAGTATTCCTTACTTCTTTTTTTAGGGTATTCTTTAACTGGTTTCTTATGTCTTTGTATTATCTCTTATCTTTAGGGTTGTAGCTACTTATATATTTCCTTCTTGCTTATTATTGGCTGGCGACAAGAACTGCGTATTATATGGACTATACATATCGCGCGTAGGGGCCTAGTTATAAGACTAGGCAGTACTCTTCTAGCCTATTTTTAATTGCTGCCTAGATCCTTTTTAGTCTATAGTTGATTTCCTTAGGGGTAGCCAATAAGCCTTGCTTATTTAGTATTAGGTGGATTTCTTCTAGGTCTTAAAGTTATTGTTTAACTATATTAAGGAAATTGTCTATTTTAAGCTTCCTTATTGCGTATCTTTTACTATTTAGTTATGCTTTAATATCTAGATCTAGCTATATTTGGATAGGGATGTGGTCTAAAGTAAGTGCCTATTCTTCTTTAGGGTTGCACCTTTTAAGTCTCTAGTATAGGCCTTTGTCTATAAATATAAGGTCAATTATACTTTTAGCGGTGCCTTATTGCTATATAGTTACTCCTGGGGGGGTGGCTAGCTTAAGGCCCTAGATATCTATAGCTCTTAGTAAGCACTTTACCTATTATTTAGTAGCAACATGGATACCCCCCTACTATAGGTAGTAGAGGTTTATATCTTCTAGTAGGATAGACTCTGTGCCTTTGGTTTCTAGTAAGCTTATTACTAATATAATGTTCTCTATTTACGGGACCCCTTTAACCCTAGGGTTATATATATTAATAACTTATACCGGTCCCCTATATATCTAGATTATTATAACTACAATATCTAGGTTAACTGCCCACTATAACTATAAGGATAGGCTAATAGCCTTACTAATTATAAAGCATACATATATGGCTGCTTTTGGTTTGTATAGGAGCTGGAATCCTTAGGGGCAGTATGTTAATTATATATAGGTATTATAGTATGGTTCTTATATAGTAAGGATATAGTGTTTTTCTAGGCCTAGACTGTCTAGTAGGGGCCTTATAAGACGGTGGTTTGTATTACCGCAGTTATATTATATAATGGATAGGTGGTGGATTTCTGGTAAGGGTTCTTTATCTCTTTTTTATTCCTTACTTCTTCTGTTTCTACTTTCTCTAGGATATTTAGAACTTCTATCTCTTATATCTACACCTTAGTCCCTACTTATTTTGTATAGAGCTTTCCATTCCCATATCTTGTGTTCCTATTAACGCTTTTATATCTAAATCTGTTATTGTCTCCAGTTCTTCCCTTATTCTTACTAGTTGGCTATATGCCCTTTATAAGTCGGCTGCAAATATTATATTTGCTGTGTTAAGTTTAATTCTTAATTATCCTGGTCTTAAGCTTGCTATGGCTGTCTATAAGGGTCTACCTATAGGGCGTTCTCTCCCTTATGTCCCCTATAACCCTTATATCCCTATTTAGTCTAGTAATATCGCGCGGCGTCACTTCTAGCCCGTTAAGGCTTAGGATGGCTAGCCTAGCCCCCTAGTATTAAAGGTAGGAAACGCTAGAAAGGCACCTATATTCTACTAGCTTATTGCCTATTGTTTCCATTTATATAACCTAGCGTGTAGTTATTCCTATAGCTGTTAAGCCCTTGCCTTCCGTCTCCTATATTTAATGCAGTCTTCTCTCTCCCATGCCTTATATGTGCTTTAGTAGCAGTTTGCGTATTTTATTTAGTCTTAATTTAAGCAATGTCTTATATTATAGGGGCCTATATAATAGCCACAGCACACCTATGCTACGTATATGGATTGGGTGTGTCCCTATTATATATAGTAATAGCATTGTTTTAGGCGTAGTCTATAGTTATAGAGCCTTATATTATATATAAGGCTATTTATAATTATTCCTTTTTAGATAAGGAGTTTTTACATTCCTAATATATATATGCTGACGATAAGGGAGCCATATGTTTATTTAGCGTCTCCCTAGCAAGTCTCTAGCGACCCTTATATCCTCTTATTATTCTTATTATATACTTAGTTTATATTTTCCTAATAAAGCTATTAAATTTAGGTGATCTTAAGTCCTAGTATAAGGCGTTCCGTTTATCTTACTATCTCCTATATAATTGCTGTGTTATCTACTTGGCGTCCCTTTTCTACCCTAAGGCTTATAGGAACCGCTAGGACTTTAACTAGGTAATTCTTATAGAGTACTTTTATACTAATGCGTTCTCCTAGCCTATCCCCTACCCTTATAGCTTATTCCTTTACCTATTAATTTTTTAGGGTGACTCTAATATCTCCACTCCTAAGGTGTTGGACTATAACAGCGTTATAAACCTCTTTATAAATCTCTATAAGAACTTCTGTTTCTAATTGTCCCCTAAGCCCCTTTGCTTTTTCTATATTTAGTTATATTATAATTATATACCCAGTTATTATTTTAAGGGGGGTAGGTTTCCTATGCTATAAAAGCGCAGCTATAGCGGCCTAGGTGCGGTTTGCCGGTAAAGGGGGGTTTTATTTGTTTTTAATTTTACTTAGCCGTTAAAGGATTTAATTAAGGGTTTGCTAAAGGGGCGCCTAAGGTTTACTAGACTGGCGGAGCTATTCTACTAGCTGCGTTAAATCGTTATAGCTAACAGTTGCTCCCCTATAATTTTAGATACTAGACACGTCTAATAGGCTTTATATTTTATTAGATGCCTTCTTAATAAAGGTGTTTCCGCTTTATAGTGTGGTATTCGCCCGTCTTTATTATAGAGGGCCATTGCTAGGCGTGGTTCTGGCGGTCGCGCGCAAGTGCGAACCACCATCGTTCAACGTGTGCCTCCCCTGCGATGCATGCATCTTAGGGGGATTCTCTGGGTGATTTTCAGGGTTCTTTTGGTTGGTTTTGGTCTTTTTGGGCCAGGTGCAGCAAGAGCTCCCTTTCTAATAATCCAGATATATAGGGGTCTAGATGTATTAATTAGATAATATATAATAAGGCGAATCTAATGCTATAAAAATTATATTTATTAGCTGGGTAACGTAGTTAACAGGGTTTTGACCGCTACCCTAGTTATGACCGTTTGGAACTTTTGTTAGTTGTTTACCACTAAATTAGCATTTTGGCTAGTTTTGATTTTCCAAACGGTTATAACTAGGGTAGCGGTCAAAACCCCATTAACCACGTTAACGTTAGTTATATATACTTTTAATTAAATGTTGTTATGCTGTACGGAGGCTCCGCGTACAAAGGCTCTACACGAAGCTCTGCACAAAGCTTTGCACGAGGCTCTGCACGAAGCTTTGCACGAAGCTCTGCACGAAACTCTGCAGGAAGCTCTGCGTACGGAGGCTCTGCACGAAGCTCTGCACAAAGCTTTTATATAGAGCCTCCGTAGTAGAGCCGTCATACGCAGACCCGCCGTACGCAGAGCCGTCGTGCAGAGCCTCCGTACGCGGAGCTTCGTGCAGAGCTTCGTGCGGAGCCTCCGTATGCAGAGCTTCCATACGCAGAGCCGGATGTAGAGCCATATATAGAGCCACCTACTAAAGTTTAGAAAAGGGCAGGGCTATGCGGTGTGAAAATTCCGCTCAAAAACTGACAATCGTTGGCATGTTGGCATGGGCGCGGGCGGGTGTAGGCGCGGGTGTTGGCGCAGAGGCAGTGCGCAGCCCTCAAGCAGAGACAGTAGCAGGCAAATCAGTTCACGTACTGCCTTACAGATTACTGCGCGATCCACTCAATCAACTTAGGAGCAAGTAGGCAGTGTTACAGGTGGTATTACGTGGTGAGAATGGTGGTGGAAGTCAAGATGCCTCTGCAGATGGCTTGCCAAGTATTGGCGGCAATATTTCACAGGCTTACAGCGGTTGTGAGGTTTTGTCCTTTCAGCACAACTTCACTGAGGGGTCCTTTGGCGCATTCCGGCTCTGATTTGAACTTTACAAGTTGTACTCTAGTTGGAATTAAGACTTAATTGTGGTGGTATAACGTGGTTAACGTAGTTAACGGGGTTTTGACCGCTACCCTAGTTATGACCGTTTGGAACTTTTGTTAGTTATTTACCACCAAATTAGCATTTTG
>Ga0307507_10002230_pt1 | contig 41394 bp, 6 predicted proteins | sample 7_EM_MG_FD_207223 | JGI IMG/M metagenome (GOLD analysis project Ga0307507, IMG submission 207223) | Populus trichocarpa ectomycorrhiza microbial communities from riparian zone in the Pacific Northwest, United States - 7_EM | ecosystem: Host-associated > Plants > Roots > Unclassified | place... | reverse complement strand
CCCCCCCCTCCTTAGATCTTCTAATATATCTAAGAAGTATAGTATATAAGGTAGACCTAAAGATATAAAGATATATTAGCTAGGTAAAGGTAGAACGCGTAGAACTAGCTAAAAGGAAATACTTAGGTTTTTTTCTTTATGGAGCCTTTTCCTATATAGAAAGGTAGAAGCCTATAAAGACCTAAATTGGGACTAAATCGGGCAATAAATAGAATAAATAATTTATATAAGTATTTATATAGGTATAAGGAATATTTTATCCCTTACTTAGGTATATGCCTAGGAGCTCTTAGGAGCTACTAAGGCTAGCTTTTAGCTAGGCCTTAGTACCTCCTTATAAGCTCCTTAGGCTTATAATCCTCCTTACTCTCCTTACCGGTTTATCTCTTCCCTTAAGGCTATACCTATACTATTTACTATATCGTCCTCTTCTATTAACTCCCTATAACCCTTATTTGGCTTACTTACTCCCTACTATATACCTATAAGGGATATTATTGCGGTTACCTTGGGCTGCCCTTAGGACAACCTTTAGACGCCCCTCGGATGGTCGCCGGTTACGTACTAAAGGTACGTGCCCATAGTATATAGTCTCCACGATCCCAGAGGCCTTACCTCCTTAAGGATTTGTCTCTCTTACCAATCTATCCTATTCCACAATCGTGCCTTATAGCCCCCTATCTATAAAGTCCCCTTATATTTAAATCCTTCCTACTCCATTTTAGAAGGGCAGTTAGCTTTAAGGACCAGATTATTTATTTATATCTTTTATTTATATCCACTATCCTCCCTTAAAATCTCGCGATAACCTAAATAGAAACTCCACGAATACCTTATAGAAAGCCGTCGCATTAAGGCAGGAAGGTCCCTCTAACAGTAAGAGATTACGATAATATAAACCTCTAGGCAAGATGGCTAAATAAGCCCTAATACCTAGATATACCAGGAGCTTAAAGACTCTTGCATACCTATGGTTACCGCTAAGGAAAATATAGACACCCTTTACAACGGGCGTAACGCTGCTAGAAAGTAACTGGAACCCCTCCAGTCCCACCTAGGCCAATTAGAAGACCAAGCGCCAGAGGCGACCTTAAAATCTTCCCCTAAGCCAGAAATTCCAGAGAAATACACTAATGCGTTTAACTAGGGACCTAACCGGAACACTTCCGGAAGACCACTGGCCTATAATTGGCATAGTGGTGGTGTATAGACTGCTTATAAGCTAAGCGGGCCTACCCCTTTAGGTAATCTAACCTAAACACTAACTTAAGACCTGAGGCTTATTAGAAAATCCGCACTAGCTGCTAGTGCTAATACTACCTCTATAGCCGGAGCTTCCCTAGGCCCAAGTTTGGAAAGTGATAGCGACTCAGTCAATCGAGGCACGAGCACGGCAAGAGGGACGCGCAAGCCTGTACAATTGGTAGTCTATAAACGAGGATCCAAAGCTAGAGAAAGGAAAGGAGAAGAAGGGCAGCGTCGCTCGATGTCTTATACAATCCTCAAGTCACGTGAGCTTACGTGACTCTGTGTCTACCATAACGTCTACCATAATCCACCGTTTTCTACCAGCGCCGTAACATTACCCCCCCTTTTAAAAAAACCTGCCCTTAGGCTTTATATATCCGTATTATATTTATAGGGTATTTTTATCTTTATGCTTAATAGGTAGCTTATTATCTTCGCTACACTAGCACTTTATCTACTTATCTAGATACTTTAGGGGTCCTAGCTTATTAGGGTATTAGTTATGGAATTCTTTAAGCTTTTAGGGGTAACCTATAAAGTTCTAAGCGGGGTACTAGGTTAGGTCTAGATTGTAACCTTTCTATTAGACATAGTATTTTAGTGTTCCTTATACTAGTTTATAGGCTAGTATTTCATTAACTTCCTATTTATTATCGCCATTAACTTAAATTGGTAGTGGAGGCTTATTCTTTTATCCAGGTAGTGGGTTATTTGTAGCTTTCTATAGCTTATCTAGTAAGAAAATAGGGTGGACTTTAATTAAGTCTGGGAGCTTAACCTTATATAAGTTGCCTTTTTTATTAAGGATCTTATATGGTCCTGCTATTTTATAGTCCAGCTTATAGCTAGGCCGTTCTATTTCCTAGTTCTTTGTTATAACCTAGACCTTATTACCTATAGTAAAGTTAGGCTCGCGCCTATACTTGTTTACCTGCTATTCTATTAATCTTTAGGCCTTTTTTAGATTTATATAGGCTACCGCCCAGGCTTCTTTTAAGCGTTTAGCGTATTACTGGGCTTCCTTATAAGATAGTTTTTTGCGTATAGTCTATAGGCCTTCTGGTTTATTCTAGTTAAAGCTAATATAGGGTGAATATCCCATTTCTAGCTAAATAGGTGCAAATCCTATAGAGTTATGGGGTAGGGTTGCCTGGGCGTAGTCTATTAGGGGTAGTAGTTCGCCCTAGTTATCCTAAAAGTAGTTAATAAAGGGCTAGAGTCTCTAGTCTAAGTATTAATTTATAATCTCCGTCTAACTATTTGTCTGGGGGTAGTATGCTATAGAAAGCTTTAACTTAATACCTAGAATCTGGGTAAACTTATTTTAGAAGGCTAATATAAACTATGGCCCTTAATCGGATATAATAGTATATAGTAGTCCGTAAATTTAGTAGACATAATGGATATATAGTTAGGCCACCTTTTTAGCATTAATATCCTTATAATAGGGGATTAAGAATAGGCGCTTGCTAAAGTAGTTAACTAGAATTATAACCATATTATATTTATTGCGGTCTGTAGGTAGCTTGTGGAAGTCCATAAAGATATACTGCTAGGGATGTTCTAGTATTAGGAGTGGTTTTAATAGCCCTAGGGTCTTATTTTATGAAATTATAGACCTATAGCAGTTATTACAGTTCTATATATAGCGGTTAATATCTATAACCATTTTAGGCTAGTAGTAGCGGTCGCCAATAATCCTATAGGTCTTATTTTTTCTAGGGTAGGCTATAGAGACCTAGGCATATGCTTTAGTAATAAGTTAAGTCTATAAGTTCTGTTCCTTTACTACTACTAGCCGTTTCTAATGCTTAAGTAATCTATTTTTAAGGGACTATAGGCTGGTAACGTTCTTTGCCTTTTTATAGTACTTCTATAAAGAAAGGGCCATACGGTTTATCTGCAGCAATTTGTTAATTAAGTTAAGTCCTAAAGGGTTAATAGAATATATCTTAGCGCTTAAAAAGTCTATACTTAGTTCTGCCTGTATCTAGGGGTTAAGGTGCTTTAGTTATAGTAGTGTCTAGGTTTATAATAAGATCTTTGTAGCTATCTAGTTACCTAGGTCTTGTTTACGCCTTATAAGAGCATCCGCATGGTTTATAGCGCCTGGTCTATATATAATTAAGAAGTTAAACTAAGATAGGATATCTGCCTAGTATATCTACTGGGCTGTAAGGACCTTAGTTATTATAAAGTATTCTAGGGCCTTATAATCCGAAACTACCTTAATGGGCTTAGGGGTCCCCTCTAGCTATATACGCCAGTGCTAAAAGCTAGAGATAATAGCCAGCATTTCTTTGTTATAGATGTGGTAGTTTAGCTTAGCATCTATTATAGTCTTTAAATAGTATGTAATAGGGTGCTATTCTCCGTCCGGTTGCTTCTAGGAAAAAATACTGGCTATTATACTATTTAAGGCATTAGTTTCAAGCATTAAGGGCCGTTTTAGGTTAAAGTGGGTAAGTAGGGGAGCTGATACTAGCTGTTTTTTAAGCTTATTAAAGGCCTATGTATATATAGCGTTAAAATAGAAGGGCTGGTCTTTCCTAGTAAGATGGTTAAGAGGCTGGGCAATCCTACTATAGTTTTTAATAAAGCGTTGGTAGAAGTTATAGAAGCCTAAAAATAATTATACCCCCTTTATGGTCTGTAGGAGTGCCTACTAGTTAATTACAGCTATTTTCTCTGGGTTAGCCTTAATTCTGTTTATACTAATAATAAAACCTAGGTACTTTGTACGCTTAACACTAAATTCTAACTTCTTAATATTGGCCTAGAGGCCAGCCTCGCGGAGCCGTTATAGGACTTTATGGACGTGCTCCTTGTGTTCTAGCTCGTTCTTAGAGTAAATTATAATATTATCTAGGTAGGCCGTATAAAAGTTATTAAGGTAGTTAAAGAGTACATTGTTTATATACTGCTGATATATAGCTGGTCTATTAGTTAGTCTAAAAGGAAGTACTTTATATTTATATATTCCGTAACGGGTCTAAAATATAGTAAGATCTTCTAATTTAGGGTTTATCCTAATTTAGTAAAAAGCCTAATGGATATTAAGCTTAGTAAAGATCTTAGCTCTACTTATTTAGGCTAGAGTCTCCTTAAGTAAGGGCAGTGGATAGCGGTCCTTGTGGGTTATATTATTAAGTTTATAGTAGTTAATGCAGAAACAAAGTCCTCTATTTAGCTTTTTGGTAAAGAGAATAGGCGAGTTAAAAGGGGCTTAACTAGGCTTAATAAAGCCCTTATTTAGGTTATTAATAAGGTACTACTTTATAGCCTATAATTTGGCAGTAGACTGCTGACGAAGGGGGCTATAATTAAGGGTGTCTTCCTTATCTGGCTTAATCTCAATCTTATAGTTATATGGTTGGTAAGGTGGGAGTATATTAGACGCTGCCTTAGAGAATACGTCCTTAAATTTCTAGTATTAATAGGGCAGTTTCTGTTCTACTAGCTCCTTATCTATAAGCTTACTTTTCTATCCGCTAAGCTTGCTTTCCTTTTCCTTAATTATTTAATTAATTTTATATAAGCTAGTGGTAAAGATAATGGTATTAGGTTAGACCAAGTTCTAGTAGAATCCTACGGCGCTAATATAGCAGATATTAACTAGAAGAAGGTCCATAGGTTTCTTTACAGACTTTTATTAGACCGTATTTTATAGTATAGGGTTTATAGTCTTCCTTAGCTTACATTCCATTTTCCATAAGTTATTCTTCTAGTCTATTAGTTTCGTATAGCGTCTGGTATTTCTAGCCTTCCTTTATAGCTGTATAGGGCCTAAGTTCTCTGCGGGGGACTTAGCTAGGTTACTACTGATTTCCTAGATCTCTGGTGCGGATAGTGTAACATAGGTGGTCTAGGGGCGGTGTAGTATATAAATCCGTTGCGGATTAAGCTATATATCTTTCTTAAAGGCCTAGTCCCTATGTATAGTATCGGCCTAATAAATAGTATTAATCTAGGGCCGTATAAGGTTCTCTATTATAATACTAATTTCTTTTATAAAGGAAGGGGTTAGGGGTAGGGATTTAGGCCAGATAAGCTGTCTACTCTATATATTAAGCTATAAGCCTAAATAGGCTAGCTATTTTCTTTTTAAGATTATATTGTGGCTTCTTAGGTCTATAATAAGAAAGGGGATGTTATACTACCTTCGTCCATTAACACGGAGGTAGATCTATAAGATAGTTATAATAGGTAGTTCTATCCATCTATTATACCTGTAAATAGGGACTGGTTTAGGCAGTTCTTTAAGAGGCGGATTTAAAATTTTAGCTAGCTTTATGGCGCATTAGGTATCTATTAAGGTAAAGGCATTTGCTCTAGAGTTAGCTAAAGCGGAGGTTAAAACTTAATATCCATTATAAAATAAAATATAGGGGATAGTGCAGCCTTTTCTACTAACTAGCCAACTTAGATTAATATATAATATATTAATTCCTTTTAACCCTAGAGAGAAGTCTTTCTCTAAGATTCCTCTTTTTCTAGCTTTATATTATCTTCCTAAATTAATAAAACCTTACCTATTTTTGCCTTTGTCTAGTAATCCTTTATAAAGTAGTTTTTCTGGCCGTATAAGAAGTAAGCTCCTTGATTACCAAGGGCCTGTTTATAGGGGTTGTTATATATAGGCTAAATATACGCCGGACCCGCAGTAGGACTAGCTGCTAAATTAACGGCAGGCTGTACAGCTAGTGCTGTAGGAGTTATAGATCGTGCTGGAGTGTTATGGGCCGTTTATATAGTGCTTGTAGTTTAGTTTAGAGAGTTTCTAGCCTTATACTGCTTAGCTCGTGCCTTAATTTAATGAAGGCCTTAGTTAATAGATAGGCAGTAGTCCGTAAGTACTTTTAGTGTCTATATAGTAGTAAAAACTAGTAGTACGGCGCGCTGTAGGTCTAGGGTAAGCTTGTTAAAGAGGTTTGGCATTAGGTCTTTATGGGGAATTTAGGCCTAGCCGGCTAGATATAGAAAGTGGGTTTAGAAAGCTAAAAAAGTCTCCATTGTCTTTATATTAAGAGCTTTATAATTAAGGCGGGCGTTTTATACCTTAAAGGGGTCCTTATAGATAGAAGATAAGTGGTTAATTATCTTATCTCTAGAGAGGAAGAAATCTGCCAAGTCCTAGGCGTATTATGGACGTAGGTGCATCTATGCATCTCCGCTAGTACGGCTAAAGACGTAGGCCATCTTAGCTTAAGTAGTAGGGAAGTGGTCCGCATTAACTTTAAGCTTGTCCTGCAATTAAAGCTTCCAGTTATTAAATATAGGGTTAGTTCCATCTATAAGTAATAGGGGGTCTGCAACCTTTACGGACCACAATAATGCTAATGCTGTATGTTGGGCTAGGGCCTTAAGGACTGTAGCAAGTCTCTAGGTGTCTAATAACTCCTTACTAGGTGTAGGGGTGTCTTTGGTTTTAAGCAGCTCTTAAAGCCGTTTAATTTTAGTATTAGCTGCTGTGAGCTCTTCCTAGGGGGTTAAGACGGCAACTGTTTTACTATTAGAGGTATTTACAGGTCCTACAGCAGCTTTGCCAGCTGCTGTATTTCTTAGTATAGTGGTAAGGGTTTTAGGTAATTTCTAGTATTTATTTATTTTCTAGGGGTTCTGGTCCATGTGTGTCCTACTCTTAGGTTTCGCGTTCTGTTCATGTTCTTTTGGTTCTTAGGTCTGTCCTGTCCTTATGGTCCTAGTGATGTCCTTAGGGTCCTGTTCTGTGTCCTTGTCCTATTTATGGTCTTATAGATAGATATATTTAAGTTCCTTTTTAGGAAGAGAGAGTAATAATAAGCTTTAGATAATGTTAGCGACTTAGTTAATTAAGGCACGAGCATAGCAAGAGGGACGCGCAAGCCTGTATAATTGGTAGTCTATAAATGAGGATCCAAAGCTAGAGAAAGAAAAGGAGAAAAAGGGCAGCGTCGCTTAAGGTCTTATACAATCCTCAAGTTACGTGAGCTTATGTGACTCTGCGTCTACCATAACATCTACCATAATCTACTGTTTTCCACCAGCGCCGTAACAGAAAGTTAAGAGCCCTATACTAATATCCTTTAAGATGGATATTAGGAAGCTATTATAAGGCTCTTGGAAGCCATATAGGAAGAAGCCACTAATAAATATATTAGAACCCTTTAAGGGCAAATTTAAATCTAGTAGGGTTTAATTTAAGCTAGATAAGTTTTTTTATAACCTGGCTAAGGCTAAGGGCTTTCTAAGGGGCTACTTAGTACTTACCTAAAAAGGTATGGAAGACTTAGAGAGGCACCTATGTAATAAATGGAAAAAGGATATAGACTAATTGGCTAAGGCCTCTGGTAGTTTAAAACTCCGCTATAGACCTAGCGCCTAATATTTGGACGATTAGGTTTGTAAGGTAGACAACTTCTTTAAAATACTGATAATATAAGATAATACCAAAGAACGTATATAGTGGATTATTAGCAAGATTAAAGACTAATTGCTAAACCAGATCACGCTTAATTAACTTAATAAAGAGTAAATTACTATATAGCCATAGCTGCAGACCTTTCTAAAGGGTTAGACCTAAGATCTGTATATTATATAATATAATAACGCAGAACAATTCTGGAATGGTATATAGCTGGACTGTTAAGATTTCCGCTAGTTTATAAACTTTATGGAAACTTGTATTTAATAGATAGATCCAAAGCCCTTTAAAAATAAGGATGGTAGCGTCTATAAAAAGGAGAAGATTGGATTTATTTGGGCTAGAATTAAGCTAGCAATTTATAATAAAATTAAGCGCGTAGGAGCCCTACCGCGGATTACTGTATATGTGGATTTTAAACAAGTGGTTCTAAACGCTAAGAATGTGGTAAGGAACTAGACCTTTTTTAGTAAGAAGCTAGGGGGTAGTTAAAAGCGCGGGCACTTTAGTAGTAATATAGGGTAGACCCAGTCTTTAAAAAAGCCGTTTTTAAAGAGAACTTTGGAATGGTTAAAGTTAAGAGCCTTAAGTAGTGGTAAAGATTCCTGTGGCCAACCTAACACCCAGCCGACACCCTTACGGAAATACTCCGAGAAGCTAAAAGGACATTCTTATTAGAAAAATAAGTAGGGCGATAAACGTACTAATAAACTAAAAAAAGAGAGGCCCTAGTTGTGGATGTCTCCTGGCTATAATTAGGGTAAGATACGGAAGGGAAGACTCCCCATATTGCTGTTAAGCTAGAAATAATACTCCCTATAGGCGAGATGTGTTAGTTCTAAGTACTATATAATAGTGACGCCGAAATTAATCTTATATAATATAACTTGGTAAAAGAGTATAAACTTATTCCGTTACTAGGGTAGCAGAAACCTATTATAGGCTTCCTGGATGAGTATTAGATTAAACTATATAGTGCCTATAAGCTTATGGTGTTAGTGGCCGACATATATAACCGTACTAAGGTGGTTAGCCTGCAACCCTTTTGGGCGGCCGACTTTATAGGTTACAACCTTATTCTTAGATATCCTTAGCTCGCGGAAGTAGATCCTAAGATACGCTTTAAGATAGAAGCCTTTAAATAGTGGAATAATAAAGAATTGGAAGGGCGTATCTTACTAATAAGCTTAAAAGATATCCCAGAAGATATAGCTCTAGGAGAAATAGTATACACTCTACACCTAAAGGAGTATTAGATCTAACCCCTGTTCTATAGCAAGATAGGTATAGAGCCTAGTATAGGCGATAATTCCTCCGCAATGGATACTCTATAGGGAACTACTGGATAGGTCGCGGAGACACTATAGGGAGGCGGCGATCTTAAAGATCTTATAAGATATTTCTACCGCTATAGGTTACTCTGGCTTAAGTAATACGCAGAAAGTATACTACGGCACCTTAAACACTACATTAAGGGATTCCCTACCCTCTATTAGCTACTGTATAAAACTATTTAACGTATAGTGACAACTATATATAAATAGCTACTATAGCACCCGACGCTGCCCGTAAGTGTTCTAAGAAAGCTTTAGGACCTACCTAATAATAATACGGAGGATAAACGCGACCCTAATTTATCGAATATTCTAGTAGGCCTAAGGGACTTACTAAGAGTATTTTTGGGTAGGCGAGCTAAAGTCCTTTTGTAGAACTTGGAATATAATTATATAATTAATCTAGAAGAAGGCAAGCAGCCGCTAAACCTTTCTATTTATAACCTCTTTTATAAAGAGATTAAAATTCTATGGGAGTACTTTAACGGCTTACTAGAAAAGGGATAGATTTAGCCTAGTAAGTTGCCGGTAGGCGCGCCGATTCTCTTTATTCTAAAACCAGATGGAACTATAAAGCTATATATAGACTATCGCGGTTTTAATAAGATTATAATTAAGAACTGTTACCTACTATTATTAGTTAGTGAAATGCTAGATTAACTATCTAGTGCTAAGATCTTTATAAAGCTGAATCTATAAGACGCCTATTATAGGCTCTATATTAAAAAAGGGGATAAGTAGAAGGCCGCCTTTAAGACCTAATACGGCCACTTTAAGTATCTAGTAATGCCTTTTAGGCTAGCCAATGCGCCTGCAATATTTTAATTGTGTATTTATAGAGCCTTAGGGGGACTAGTTAACTATATATGTGTTATTTATTTAGATAACATCCTAATCTACTTAGAGGATAAGGATTAGTACAAGTAACACGTTTACAAAGTACTGGAATGTTTAGATGATTAGGGCCTCTACGCTAAGGCGTTAAAGTATATCTTTAATACTAAGCAGGTTAAGTTCTTGGGCTATATTATAACGCCTATAGGTATAGTTATAGACCTAGTACGGGTATAAATGATTTAAGAGTAGTCAGAGCTAGAAAGCTACTAGGATATTTAAGTGTTCCTAGGCTTTGCCAATTTCTATAGGCGCTTTATTTATAACTACTTAGACATTACTTAATACCTATTTAACTACGTCGCTAAAGCTTTCTAAGACCTAGCTTAGGGAGTAAAAAGCTTAAAGGCGAGAAGGAAGAAAACTAAGAAGGGATTAACTAAATAGTATAAACTATAGATATAGCCCAGAAAGGTATAGGAAGCCTTTTAGGAACTACGTGTTACGGACAACTTAAGTACGGTGTTACGACTACTTGGAGAGGAGTCGGCAGAAGCTAGTTAGTTAGTATAGGCACAGTCCAGGATGGAACCAGTGGAACTATATAACGAGGAATAGTAACCAAGGTCACGTGGTATTAAACGCGTTGACTATATTAAACGTAGAGGACGTTACGTTTAAGATAGATAACACGTACCTTACGTATAAGAGAGGGTTTCTTAGGAGTACGGTTGTGTATTTAAAGGACCTTAGTCCCTACCGTAGATAGTTCTCTCCTTATAGTAAATCTTAGAATATAATTAGAGTTAATCTATTAGGCAACCACTCCACCAGTTATTATTACATTATTAACTTATTATTTATACCTATATACCCAGCCCAATAACAGGACCCACCGTAGTTCTTGCTACAAGGTTCCATTATATATTCACTACTAAGGTTACGGTATTAAAACACAAAAGAAGTCGAATAATATACTACCTAAAGCACCAGTTATAACGCAGTCAATAACCGCAACTACCTTAGAATTAGGAGACACCAGTATGGCAGATATGGACTTATAAGTGGTTACAAGAGGTTAGTTACAGGAAATAGTTAATTGCTTATTAGATAATAATAGGATACTTAAAGAACGCATTAATAGAATTAGAGCAGTAAAGGTTAAGTTACCGTTAATTAAACAATTCTTAGGAGAAAGGTTAAAACTTAAGGGATTCCTTACGCAAATGCACTTTAAGGTAATATAGGAAGGAGTGAAGTTGGTAATACCTACGGATTAAGTAGCATACGCAGAATTGTTCTTAATAGAAAGAGCACTGGAATGGTTTAAACCTTACCTTACAGAAATACAAGTTAGTAGTATAACAACTACTAACTAAGACGTACGGTTTATATTTACTAGTTAGAATGGGTTCGCAAAAAGACTAATATAGATATTTAGAGACCTGGAAGCATTAACTATAGCAGAACAAAAGCTTTAAAACTTGGTATAACGTTCTTTAGTAATAGAGTATACGACATAGTTTTAGACACTTATAATATAGGTTAAGTGGAATAACAAGGCGCTTATAGCACAGTATAAATAAGGACTTAAGGCTAAAGTCTAGGACGTAATTATCCTAATAGAAGATGTGGAAAGTCTAAGAGACTTAATAGATTAATTAATAAAGATTAATAATAGGATCTATTAAAGGGAACAAGCCAAGAAAGGGCAAGACAGAGTTCTATAGTTATATAAGGCGTAAAGCACGCATTAATAGACACAGAGTTAAAAACTATAGAATGGTGCAGAGCCAATGGACCTAAGCAGTACTAAAGAATCTAGAAGATAGATAAAGAAACTATGGAAACCTAGAGGTTAAGGATTAAATAATTACAGGACTAAGAAGCAGAGGCTAAACTAGGGATCTTAGTAGCAGAAGATGTTTAGGCGGACTCCATAACAAGAAAAATGGTTTAAAGATAGAGCTTATATAAATTGCGGAAAACAGGGTTATTTTGCCAGAGACTATAGAGGTAGTTAGAGTAACTACACAGTAAAAGGCACTAGGTTGTTAGAGTATAATAATATAGATATAGGGATGTTACGCGGGACCAAGGAGTATTTAATTAAATACTTTGCGTTTTATTATAATAACGCATGCCAAATTTATAAGGACGCTAAGTATAGTGTAAGCTATTGGCTGTAAGAGCTAGAGTTAAAAGGGCTTAAGGGAACTAGAGAGTTAGATAAAGAATAAAATTAACTCTATAAGTTAGATTAAGATGTCTAAGTAATATATAGATAAAGATTAGCAATGATAACAATAGAGTTAAAGTACTTATTAATTAATAGCGATAAGGAAGAAAAGAAGGCTAACTAGGAGCACTTAAACCTTAATAATGCAATAGAAGCAGAAACTAAAACCACTATAGAACGCAGATTAGTAACAGGTATTATAACACCGTTAGATACAGCATCCATAACTTTATAAGACGAAAGGAGTAATATCTAAAGACAATTAAGTAAGCAGACGACTGCTAGTGCTAGCTTACCACTTATAAAAGGTAAAAGGCTATAGGTCTAAGATTCTTAAAAAGAGATAAGGAAGGCTCTAGACTTATAGGACGTAATAAGGACAGCTTAAGAACCCACAACAAGTAAAACCCAATAGAAAAGGGCAGCAACTTAGTTTAGTAATAAACGAATAAGTATAGGACGCAAGTTTAAGAACTACAAGTTTGGGGAATAAGTAAGAACATTAGAAGGGAACCAAGACTTTAAGAAACAAATAAGGACCACAGTAGTTCTAGGTAAACGTAGTGTTTAGCCTAAAAATTAAAGAGTTAATACGGAGATTAAGAAGTAGGATAACTTTAAAGATCTAGCTGCAAGACATAGGAAACAAGAAACTATGGATAAGTTTAGGCAAAGAATTATTATATAGCAAGAGCAAAAGCTAGATAAGAGGTTAGCTATGCTAGGTCGTATAAGAAACAGAGCACCTATATAAAGAGTCACTAATAGGCCGAGCGTAGGGACGCCTAGAGTAAAGTGGTTAGAGGAACTAGAACAAAAAGAAGATTTAGGTATTCTAGTTAGGTTTAAAGAAAGACACACCAAAGGATGTCACAATGCAGCAATAATAAGGTACTTCTTACGGACAGACTATATACACTAAACCAGCTATACAGAAAGTGGTATAGGCAATAGCACAATAATAAATAGGAAGACTTTTATATATAGCTAAACAAAAAGGTTGTCTAAGACCAACCTATTACAAAAAAACGCATAAATTACATTAAAGGAGCGTTAATTATAATATTAAGAAACCTAAAAGAGGGATCTAGGGACTAGAGAAGCAAGCAATAAGTCTTAGTACCTGCAGTAGAAATACCAGTAGTTAGGTTAACTAGGTATTAGTTTAAACTTAAGGACAAAGATAAGCTAAGAGTTAACCTAAGTCACCTAGCATATTATACACTATTATAGATAGCTTGTATAGATGATATATATAATATATATAGAGCACTAAAAGATAGAAACCGGAAGTACCTAATAAGGATATATTGGGTACCAGAAGAGAAACGGTTTAGAAACGCCAAGTATATACATAGATAGTACCTAGTAGAAGTATAGAGTTAAGGGGTCCTAATACTTTAACCAGGAAAATTCCTTATAGAAGAATGCCTAGATAGAAGATAGTAGTGGGACTGCCTAGAGAATACTTATCTATAGTACGTAGAGGAAAAGAAATAAACTAAGTATTGGCTAAAAGTGGACTAAGTATAGATAGGATCTAGCAGCTAATAGTTAAGAAAAGGGGAGGCCTACGGGACTAGAGGGAACCAGTAGTAGAGCCTTAGACCCTTAAAGGAATTTAAGGATAATACCTAAATTTATAAGTTAAGTAGTAAGATTAACAGTTTAAAGCACTAGTAGATAGTAGAGTAATGAGGAACTATATATTACTAATAGCAGTGGAAAGAATGGGGTTACCACATAGATAAAAGGAATATCTATATCCACTTACAACAATTTTAGGAGATTAGATAGCCTATAAAGGAGGTATTATTAATCTTAAAATAGGACCTATTTAGTTAACTATTAAAGGGAGATAGGTTAGAATATCTTTTAATATCCTACTATTAGGAAAGGATAAGGCAATACTAGAAATGCCTTAGTTATAGGAATATAATCCAAAAATCAATTAGGTTATAGGTTAGGTTAATATTAGAGATACTTAACAATATAAGATATAATAGCAAGCCAAGTTAGTATAGTACTAAGTTAGAGCGATGTATAAAGAGACTAAGCAAGGCTTAAGTTATATACTAAAGAGATACCATAAGTATGGAAAAAAGTTATAGTCACTAGAAAGTAAAAAGCTGTTAGAGTATACAGTATAGGACTATAAAATAGAACTAAAAGAAGGAACAAGTCTAAGGTTCTTTCTAATTTATAAGCTTACTAAAACAGAGTTAGTAGTGCTTAAGGAGTTTATCTAAGAGAACTTATAAAAGGGATACATTAAATCATTATAGTTGTTAGCCAGATATCTAGTACTATTTATCCTAAAGAAAAACAGAAAACTTAGGATATATATAGACTATAGGCAGTTAAACAGCATTACTAGGAAGGATAGGTATCCTTTACCCTTAATTAGCGAAATCTAAGATAGGATAGGTAACACAAAGATCTTTACGAAGATAGATCTAAGGTAGGTATACCATTAGATTAGGATTAAGGAAGGCAGCCTTTAGGTCAAAAGAAGAACTATATAAGCCATTAGTTATATAGTTTAGGCTTATAAATGCACCAGCAACGTTCTAGAAACGGATTAATAGTGTATTAAGAGAACACCTTAATAAGTTTATTATGGCATACCTTAATAATATTATTATCTACTTAGAAAGTAAGAAGGAATATAAAGAATACATTAAATGGGTCTTAAAGAGACTATAGGAGGAATAGATGCTAGTAGCTATTAAGAAATGCGAGTTCTTTATAAGAAAAACCAATTTTGTAGGATTTATTATTAAATTAGGAAAAATTAGTATGGACCTAAAGAAAGTCAAAGCTATAGTAAGTTGGCAAGAACTAGAGAATGTTATATAGTTAAGCTTATTCCTAGGGTTTTGCAACTACTATAGGAGGTTTATAGCATAGTGGTTAAAAAGCATTAAACCATTTATAAGGCTAATAAAGAAAGAGGAACCATGGGTTTAGAGTAGTAAGTAAAAGAAGCTGTTCTAGAAACTTAAAAAGTTATTTATCTAAGAACCAATCCTTAAGATCTACTAACTAAAGTTAGAGACGGTTATTAAGACAGATGTATTAAACTTCGCACTAGGAGTATATTTACTATAGAAGTATCAGGACGCATGGCATCCAGTAGCATACTATAGTTAAAAGATAACACTACCAGAACTAAACTATAACATCTATAATAAGGAGTTGTTAGGTATAATTACAGCATTAAAGAAATAGAGAGTATTCTTGCAAGGCACAGAAAAACTGTTTATGGTTAAGACAGACAATAAGAACCTTACAGGATCCCTAATAACAAAGGAACTTAACTAAAAATAGGTTAGATGGGCGGAAATGCTTATAGAGTACTATTTTAAGATTTAGTATACTAAAGGAACAGGTAATACACGAGCAGATGCTTTAAGTAGAAAAGCTAAACTATAAAGTAAGGAAAAGCCATTAGGGGCTTTACCACAAAAAGATTAAGATGGATTGATTAGGTATAATTATCCAAAAATTGTAGCAACTAAGGAAAGTCAGATCTATAAATTGCTAGAGAGTAATTGGACATAGAAGATCTAAGAGGCATAGGTAGAGGATCTAGACACGGAATAGTATAAGAATAGAGAAGCAACTTATATTCCGAGGTCTATTGCAAAAGAGTTTATTAAGTTATTTTATAAGGGACTAATATAAGGACACAATGGAGCTATAGGCTTAGTGTTAAGACTCTAAAAGGAATACATTGTTTAAGGAATCTGGGGACTAGCGAGATAAGTTATAAAGAAATGTCTAGATTACTAAAGAAATAAACCAATAAGGCATAAGCAATATAGAGGGCTATAACCTATTAAAACACCAGAAAGACCGTAGGAAGTTATATTATAGGACTTTGTTGTTAAGTTATTAAAGTTAAAAGATCCTATTACAGGGCAAGATTATAATGCGATTTTAGTAATAGTGGATAAGCTTATAAAGTGGGCGTACTTTATAGCGTGCACAGAAGAAGTGTTAGTAGAAGATGTCGCTAGAATCTATATTAAGGAAGTATTTATAAGATATGGAGTACTAAGTAAGATTATATTAAACAGAGATCCAAGATTTATAGCAGTATTTTAGGAGGTATTCTTGGTGGAATAAGGAGTTCGCGCAGTAACCTTAACAGCGTATTATCCGCAGACGGATGGATAAACGGAAAGACTAAACTAGACACTAGAGCAGTATCTAAGGCACTATGTTAATCACGTATAGAACAATTGGGTATCGTTATTACTAGTTATATAGTTTGCATACAATGCAACACCATAAGAAGGAATAGGAATGTTACTATTTAAGGCGAATTACGGGTACAAACTAAGAACGTCGTTATTGCCACGTTAAGTAAAGAAAACAAGTAGTATAGCCAAAGAAAGAATAGAGACTTTAATGAATCTTTATGCAGACCTTAAAGAAATAGCTAAAATAGTACAAGAATAAGTAAAAAGGTATTATAACGCTAAGAGATTTAAGGGACCAGATCTTAAGGAGGGAGATAAAGTATAGCTACTACACAAAAATTTCAAGAGTTAACGACTAAGTAAAAAGTTAGACTATATTAAACTAGGACCTTTTAAAATTATATAAAGAATTTTATTGGTTACATATAAGTTAAACCTACCAGCTAAAATAAAAATCTACCCTATACAGCACGTTATAATGCTAAAGCCAGTATACAGGAATATTAAACCACTAGTTTATAAAGTAGACATATACAGAGGGCAAGAGGAAGACAAATAGTAAGTTTTAAAGATTATTAGTTATAAGGACGTAGATGATAAAACGTGGTATAAAGTAAAGTAGATAGGCTATAGTAAGACTACCTAAGAGCCACTAAGTAATCTAGAGAATGCTATAGGAAAGGTATAGGAGTATCGGAAGAAAGTAGGTTAGGGAGTATTAAAAAAGGATCGCTAAAGGATGAACTACCTAAGGGGAACTTAGGAGGAGCAACTGCTAAGTTACTCGGAGTTATTTCCTTCTCCAGAGACGTCACTCTCTCGTTACCTAGCTTAGACAAACCCTATTAAACAAGTTTCTACTCCTTAGAACAAACCTTCTTATAAACATAAGCATAAGCCAGACGCTGGGCTTTAAGGACACGTGTAGACTCTTCTAAGATACGTTAAACCTTAAGCAGCGCAGAGGCCAGCTTACCATTAAGTTTTATAGCGGTAGATTAAACACAAGACTCTACGATAAGTTACTTAGGGAACTCGAAGACTGTTAAGAGTTATAGGACGCGCACATTTAGCATTAGAGACAGAGCGAACGTCGCAGGACGATCGAATATTCGCTTTGGTACACTCTGAACAAGAAGAGGGTTATTAGGACAAAGGACTCGCCAGCGCAACATAAACCAACCCCTCTTTTGCGCAATGAGAGCAAGGAATCGCTATTACTTCACCTAGAGACAGTATTAAGGAAACGGTACGCAGGCAACGCTTAACCCAGGACAGAGAAGAAGAGGCTTTAGGTATAATAAGTAAGGATATTAACCAAACTAATTAAACGGACATCACACCTCTAGTAGACGACTTAGAGATATTAGGAATCTTCGAGGACGAAGATAAAGAGGAGGGAGATGGTATTACGGACAGCTTAAGTATGGTATTATAACTACTTAGAGAGGAGTTGGCAGAAGCTAGTTGGTTGGTATAAGTACGGTCTAGGATGGAACCGGTGGAACTATATAACGAGGAATGGTAACCGAGGTTACGTAGTGTTAAATGCGTTAACTGTATTGAACGTAGAGGACGTTACGTTTAAGATATATAATACGTACCTTACATATAAGAGAGGGTTTCTTAGAAGTATGGTTGTGTATTTAAAGGACCTTAGTCCCTACCGTAGATAGTTCTCTCCTTGTAGTAAATCTTAGAATATAATTGGAGTTAATCTATTGGGCAACCACTCCACCAGTTGTTATTACATTATTGACTTATTGTTTATACCTATATACCCAGCCCAATAACAGGACCCACCATAGTTCTTGCTATAAGGTTCCGTTACACAACGCATAAAGTTTATAGAAGCTCCACTACTACGGCATTTTAACCTAGATTAGCCACTAATAATAGTTACTAATATATTAACCTTTGCCCTTACTGGTATTCTACTATAACCTAATAGGCATTTAGATGCTACCCAGCTCTACTAGAAACTAGTAGCATTTTATAGTAGAAAATTCCAGGGATCTAAAGTTAGGTATTATATCCATAATAAGGAATTGCTAGCCATAGTTAACTGCTTTAAATAGTGGTGATACTACCTTAAGTACGTAAGCTATACCACCCGCGTACTCTTAGATTATTATAATTTACGCTACTTTATAACTATAAAGGAGCTTATACCTTAATAAGCTAAATAGGCAGAGGAGCTTGCATAATTTAACTTTAAGATTAAATATAAGCTAGGGGGAAATAACCCTGCTAACGGACCGTTACAATGGCTAGACTATGCTAAAGGCTTTAAAATAGGAGAAGGAAAGCAGATAATAGATATTTTACTCCCTATATTATAGAACAAGCTCTAGGTATAGAATGCTTAAGCACCTATAGCTCTAAATATTAAGTCTTAGGTGGTGCAAACCCTATTAGCTTCTATTAATATTTTGGCTAGTACCTGGTCCGTTACTAATAAGGGTCTAAATATACCTAAATAGGACGTCCCTAATACACTCTTAGAACGTAGTAATATATTACCTTTAATTACTAAGCTATCCCCTTAAACTAAAAGCAGAGCTATAGAGCAATTGGAACCTAAAGCCCTATAAAGACTAAAGGACTTTAACCTTATAGCGGCCTTCCTAATATATACGTACTGGAGAGTTATAAGATCTATAGTACTATCTAGTTATATACTTAGAGCAGTATAAGATAAAACAGCTTTTACCTAGGAACTATCTAAAAGGTTAACGGATCTTATCTATAAGGTGTAATAGAGGGACGCCTTCTATACCATCTTTAATATAGAAGTAGACTAGAAATGTAACGGAAAGGAAGCTAATAGGCGCTACTATTAGGAAATAGACCTAATGGGCCTACTGCGTAGATATGGTAAGGTTTAGGTGCCATAAAAAGTAAATCTATAACAGAAGATTCTTATAAAGAATTATAATAATTCTCTAGGCGGTCACTATAGTTAAGCTAAGATAGTGGAATTACTTTAACGTAAATACTATTGGCTAAAGCTTAATTAGGAAGTAAAGGAATACATTAGCTATTATAAGAAGTGTTAAGTATATAAAATCCAAAGGTATAAGCCATGGGGTTTATTTAAATTGGTTTCTCCTACTAGCGAACTATAGCAATATTATATTATAGATTTTATTATAGATCTTCCGCTATTAAAAGATAAATAAGGATAAATATACAATTTAGTCCTTGTACTTATTAATAGGTTTTTAAAGTATATCTAATACCTTCCTGTTAATAAGATAATTAATATATAAGCGCTTATAAACCTAATTAAGGAGAAATGCTTTCTTAAAGTAGATTAACTATACTCTATTATTACTAATAGGGGCAGCGTCTTTATAAGCTAATACTGGTTAGATCTATACTTTTATTTAAAGATAGACCACTATTATAGTATGGCTTTTTATCTATAGACGGACAGGTAAACGGAGCGCTAGAACTAGAAACTGGAGTTTTACCTATAAATATATTTAAACTACTAGTAAGATAATTGGTGTAAGCTACTTCTGTACGCAGAATACGCTTATAACTTAAAGCAACACTTATTATATAAGTATACACCTATCCAGATTGCGTATAGTGTTTAACCATCTAGATTTAATAGTGTACTTAACAATTACTAGCTAAGGCTGTATAATTAATTATAGGACCCGACTAAGAAGTCTAAGGATATCTACTAGAGAGTATAAGGGTACCTTAAGGAATGGGAGGAGTAATAGAAGTATATAAAGCAGAGCCTATAAAATACGCAAGAGTAGTAAAGACTTTGGTATAACTATAAATACTAGGATAAGTATTTTGGTGTAGGCGATAAGGTTCTATTATATTTAAGAAATATTAAGACCCATTAACTATTAAAGAAGCTTAATATAAGATACCTAGGTCCCTTCTAAATTAAGAAGCAAATTAGTAAGCTAGCCTACCGTCTTTAGCTACCCCTATCTATGGCCTGTATGCATCTAGTATTTTACATAAATCTACTAGAGCTATAGTATAGACTATTACTAGAAAAGAACTTCCGTTTAGGCCCAATTAAATACCTTAAAGTGGTAGGCAAGTGGTATAAGGTTAAAGCTATACTATGCTATAAGTCTGTTAAGAATAAGCATTAATATAAAGTTAAGTGGCTAGAATAGCCTGCTAAGGACTCTATATAGGAACCAGAGGATTACCTTAATTATTATAAAGATTTTCTAAAAGAATATTAGGACTAAGGTCCGCAATCTGTAAAGTATAGAAAGCGCTTTAATACTATAGTGTTATTATAGCCTATAAAGAAGACTTGCGCAAAGAGTAAGAAATAGGTTAAATTAGATATAGAATAGATAGGATCCGGAAACTATAAGGATTAATTAGGGCTACGGCCTAAGGCAGGACAGGTCCTTAGCCTTTTTATATATATAGCATAGAATTAATGGGGTATTTTGCTAGAAGTGCATTTCTATTTATTAGTCTATATTAGGGATAGTATTTCTATGCCTTTCCAAATACCTTATAAGGCCTTCCTAATTGCCACTATATATAAGAATTAATCCTAAATGCCTAAATTAAAAACTACTATGCCTTATTCCTAGGTGCAGGATTAGTATCTATTGGCCTACTAAGTAATGGCTAATGGGAATAAGATCTAGATCTAGATCCCTTAGTAGGAGTATAAGTAGGTATAAAAATAGGGGTAGGCTAATAAGGTATAGATAGAGCAAAGATCTTTAAACGCTTAATACTAATATTAGGCCTAAACCAGTACTAATAAAGTTCTTAAAGTATAAGCTTATAGTTAATAAAGATATACTTAAGCCTAGAATAAATAGAGATGTTAACTGGCTAGTATAGATTAGAACTATTAAGACCTTACTATAGTAAGCGTTAGTTATCTATCTGCTAGGTACCTAAAGGGTAGCCTACCTAATATCGCATTATATTATGCTCTTTTAAAACTTAATGTATATATACAAACTTCTTCTTATAGTAGACGACAACCTTCTTTTTATTACCCCCATCCTTTACCCTATCCTTAGTATACTAACCTTACTCCCTTATTAGGCGTTGTTGGCTAGCTTACTAGGAATTATAGGCGGTGTAGATAGCTGTAGCATAGTCTTAAATTTAACTTAGATATTTAGTATTGGCGCTAAAATAAGAGAGAGCTTGGGCAGTATAGTAGTTAAGGACATTAAAGGATTATTACTACTTAGGCCTAGGCTATTAAAGCTTAAAGTTAGTAAGGGAAATTTATTAAGGATAGGAAAGCCCACCTTAATATAACTGCCGCTCTTAGTACGTATATATTAATTATAAGGACTAAAGGTATTAGACCTTATATAGTAGGTCTTATTATAGGTATCTAGAATCTTTTTATTAGACTTCTGGTCTTTTAAGGATATATAGGTAAAGTTATTTAGGTAGGACTAGCACTAGTTACGGGTTAGTAGAGGTTAAGGTTTTATATATAGCGGCAGGGTTAGAATATGCTAAGGAATTGGCTTAAAAGAGTAGTTAGTAGGAGAATAAAGAGGTATATTAAATTAATAATGGAAAAGAGGAAAATCTTAATAATATATTAAAGATACGTCTAAAATTAGATAAAAGTTAATAATAGGAAGTAAGGTATTAAGGAAAAGGATTAAGCTTAATAAGTAAAGTGTTTCTATACTTTACCTTCTAATACCCTTCTGGTATATAGCCGTAACCTTGCTAATATAACTCCATTATAATAGCGCAATTTAGAAGAAAGGAAACACGTATATATGCTATTTAGCCATTACTTCCTTATAAGAAAAACTAATTATATGGCCAGGGAAGGCAATTAAGACGTTAATTAAAGATGTATATAGGTTAAATTATACCTAAATAATACTATAGTATTAAAGAATAACGTTTTAGACGTTTTTAACAACCGTATAATAGCTAGAGGCGCTATTATAAAGTGTCCCTTTTGTTTGCTAGGTAGTAGAGCTACGCTAAATATATAGTATAGGACTAATAAGAAAGGATTATAGATTAATATTTTAAAAGTTAAAGATAATAATAAGCTAAGGCTCTATATATTAAATTCTATACTAAAAGGTTTTATAGAACTATACTAGAATACTAAATTGCCTATAATATTTGTAATTAATTATAGACTGGTATAAAGGCCTAGAAGTAAAGTTGCATAAAAATCCCTATATTAGCTTAGGTAGTTACTAGCATACTTTTAGTAGGCTTTTAATAAGTTTCCTAGCAATCCCTACGTTTTTTCTCTAGTTGTGTTTTTTCCTTATTAAGGTTTTTTAGGAGTTTAAAGTAGGGGTTAGATAGATAGATAATATATAGCGGCATACTAATATCTCTTTAATATCTCCCTAAACCCCTTCTAGGATAAACCCTTATAATCTCCCTACTATAAGGTAATGGCGATTGGGGGCTAACTGTAAGAAGGGGGGGCAATGTAAGGGATATTATTGCGGTTACCTTAGGCTGCCCTTAGGATAACCTTTAGACGCCCCTTGGACGGTTACCAGTTACGTGCTAAAGGCACGTACCTATAGTATATAGTCTCTATAATCCTAGAGGCCTTACCTTCTTAAGGATTCGTCTTTCTTACTAATTTATCCTATTTTATAATCGTGCCTTATAGCCCCCTGTCTATAAAGTCCCTTTATAATACCCTAGGCAATATACCTTATAATAGGTAAATAAATAAATAAATATTTATATAAATACTTATAAAGAGCTTTAAAACTTTATATTAAGCTTTAAGCCTAAGTATATAATTATTATATTATTTCTATTTATTGCCTAATTTAGTCCCTTTTTAGGTCTATATACTTCTCCCTTTCTATATAGAAAAAGGCCCTATAAGGAAAAAAAACCTAAGCATTTCCTTTTGGCTAGTCCTATACGTTCTACCTTTACTAAACTAATATATTTTTATATCTTTAGGTCTACCTTATATACTATCTAGGTATATTAGAAGATCTAAAGGGAGTAGTAAGAGTATCTAGTAATTTGCTAGCGTACTACCTACGGCTAGGTAGGGGTATTTAGTCTCTAAGGGTTAAAAGAGGGCGTATCCTTTAGTGTCCTCCTATTAGATCTTATATACTATTTAGAACTACTAGAGGACTTTTTAGCCTATAGCTATTTTACTACTACTTATAGGCCCCTACTTATAGAGAGTATAGGTAATATTATTTATACCTACGCTAGTAAATAGCTAGTCCCTTACTAAGCATAGCTATAGAAAAGTAGTATATAGTATACTAACTAAATAGGCTATCTGTCACGGAGTGAGTATAAGTAGTGATAATATATAGCGAAGTAGATATTATTAAGCTATGTACATAAACTGTGTAATAAAGTCAAGACGTTGCGTAAGGAGAGAAGGTAAGGAAACGGGAAGAAAGGGTATATATCGCTAGTTTGGTTGCTTAGTCAACACGTACACGGAGCAAAATAGGATTCGAGTAGCGGTCCTAGCAGAACTTGGCAGGATTTGGTGGACTTGGTAGAATATAGCAGAATGCGGCAGATTGCCGTTAGATTGCCGTAGATTACCATTAGATTGCCATCTTATGGTTGGTCTCTTCTTGCTACGTAGGTGGAAACAGGTGGACATGTGTAAAGTATTACAGAGGAGTCCCGTAACAGTACCCCCCCTTTAAACTCGAGCTTCTGCGAGATAGGGCTAAGGTAGTTCTAGGTAGAGTTCGTGAAAGTCTTCTACGGCTTATATAAGTCCTATAGAGTCAACGGGTTCCTATAAGGGCTTAGTAAAGCCTCTCCATTTCGTAAGATATATATATTTGCGTTTCCGTTTGTTGTACTTAATGTCGTCAACTCTTTTAACGAGGTATTTATTCTTACCATCCACTTTAACTAGTGGGGGAGGGTCTTGGATCTGTCCAGGTAGGGCGTCTAATATAGGGGCGGTAGGGTGGAGGACTGACGTATAGAATACGGGGTGGATTTTAACCGTATTAGGGAGCTTTAGTTGGTAGGTATAAGGAGAGACAACTTTTTTAACCTTATAAGGGCCGGCGTTCTTCTAGTTAAGTTTCTTAGTAGGTTGTTTTATATTTAGATTTCTTGCGTCTAGCCAGATAAAGTTACTAATTTAGTAAGCTGGTGCTAGAGTTCGGTTCTTATTTGCTGCGGCTTTATAGACAGACTGGGCCTATGTTATTTTATTAGTAAGAAACTCTTATAGTTCTTCTATCTTCTTTACGAATTTGTTTGCTTCTGCAACTTATAAGGCCTAATAAGCTAGGCGAGGAATATTACTAAAGGGTTTAAAACCCATTCGCGGGTGCTGGCCGTAATTAGCCAGAAATGGGGAGACCTTTGTGGTTTCTAAGATAAAGTTATTTGCAGTAAACTTAGTAAATGCAAGCCAGTCTATTTAGTCGTCCTGTAAATATAACGTGTATATCCAAATATACTGTTCCATTATAGCATTTACACGTTCCGTTTGACCGTCCGTTTCTGGGTAATATACCGTAGACAACAGCGCTTTAATGCGGAGTTAGGTAGTTAGTTCTTCCTAAAACACTAAAACAAACTAGCAGCCTCTATTAGAGACGATTGTTTTAGGAAGTCCGTGGAGTTTCCATATATAATCCAAGAATAGTTAGGCGACGGTAGGTGTTGACATATTAGGGCAGGCGATTAAGTATTTTATTTTAAATAGTCGGTCTATAACTACCATAATGTTCGCACAGCCTTTACTTATAGGGAGATCAACAACGAAGTTAATTAAGATATCCTTCCATCTTCGGTCCGGAATAGGTAGTGGCTTTAAAAAGCCGTTGTACTTCTTATGCAAGGCTTTAGCTCGTTGGTAGGTGTGACAGCTAAAGACGTACCTTTGTGTTATATTATATATATTTAGCCAGTAGTACTCCTATTAGAGTAGCTCTAGGGTTTTTTCTTAGCCTGGGTGGCCGGCTACTAGTAGATTATATACGTGTTTGAGGAGCTTGAGCTTAAGTTCGTTGTAGTTAGGTATAACTAGGCGGTTCCAGTAGTATAAGCATTCTCCATGAGCTTTACATTTACTTAGAGAGATCTTTTTGGAGCGTCTAACGCCATCTTAAATTAACTTAAGTGTCTCTTAGATAAACTCGTTATTTAGGTATTCATTAACTATAATCTACTCAATTAATTAATTAGTCATTTCAAGGATGTGTACTATAAGGTCTTTAGCTAGGGGATTAAATAATTTAGGGTAAAGCAGCGTTTAATTATAGTAGGCGCGCGCTTCTTCCTATGCTGTTATGTCTTGTGAACGTTGAGTTAGGGTATTAGGTTTTTAACCTTAAACGCCTAGGCAGTACGTGATTAAGAATTAGAAATAAGATAGATATTCTAACTAGCAGGCTTAATAATGACTTAGCTATTTTGTGGTTGTGAAGTACTATAAATTCTTATAGTCACTAAGAACCTTAATTGGAAATCCGGCGCCTTCTAGTTTAGGTTGCTATTGTTTAAAATATCTAATAATGGCTAATAATTCCTTATTATAGATCTTGTAGTTATATTTGGCTAAACTTAATCATTTTAAGAAGTATGCTATTGGATACAGTACTCCTTCTTTGTTATACTAAGATAGAATGCCTCTAGTGACGTAGTTAGATGAATTAGCTTCTATAACACTCTTTCGGTTTGGGTCAAAGTGTTAAAGTATGGGTGCAGTGGTAAATATAACTTTTAGATAGGTAAAGGCCTTCTTGTATTCCTTATTAAAGATAAAGGCTTTATCCTTTCATGTTAAAGCTATAAGAGGTAAAACTAGGGCGGAGAAGTTATTAATAAACCGTTAGTAGAAATTAGCAAATCCTATAAAGGCTCTTACGTCCTTAACGTTCTTGGGTTCTTGCTAGTTTATAATTACTTTAATCTTCTTTAGGTCCATTTATATACCGTCTATAGAGATAATAAGTCCAAGGTATAGAACTTCCATTTTATAGAACTCGCATTTATCTATATCTAATTGTAGTCTAGCTCTACGTAGGGCTTCTAGGATAAGGTTAATGTGTTTCTTATATTTAGCTAGGTTATTGCTATATACTAGGATGTTGTTAATATAAGCAGTATAGAAAATATCTAGGTAAGGTTATAAGGTATTATTTACAAAGTGTTAGAATAAACTTGGGGCATTTACGAGACCAAACGGCGTTACTAAGTATTTAAACAGTTTATATCTAGTACGGAATATGGTAAGCCATTTATCTCCTTTTATAATACGGAGGCGGTTAAATGCGTGGATAAGGTTAAGTTTTGTGTAATAGCAAGCCTTACTTAATTGGTTTAGTGTCTCTTAAATTAATAGGAGCGGGTACTGATTCTTAATAGTAATAGCGTTAAGAGCTTAGTAGTCCATATAGAAGTGTAGACCACCGCCAGGTTTCTTAATAAAGATTATAGGTATAGCTATAGGTAAAGAGCTTGCTCTAATAAATCCTTTACTTAGGTGTTCGTCTAAGTACTTCCGCAGTACTTGGAGTTCGTTTTAGGACATTCCGTATAAGGGTTTAAATCCTAGCTGTTTTCCTTCTTTGAGTATAATCTTATAGTTATATAGTTAGTGTTCTACTAGTTTGTTAGCTTCCTTTCGTAAAAATACTTCTAGGTTGTTATAGTGGCATACTAGTACTTTTATGGCAGGGTTAGTGTGTTTCTTTAGTGCTAAGGCCTTTTTAATATCGGCCATTATAACAGCAAAGATCGTATATTCAGGTTTCTTAGTGAGTTGTGCTAACAGGGTAGCTCCAATTATATAGATATCTAAGGTATTAAGTAAACTTGGATTATCCTTAGTTTCTTATATAGTTTCTTATTCGGGTTTAAGTTTAGTGTTAGGTACAGAGTTAGTATTAGATTTAGGTTTAGGTTCTTTAAATATCCTTTTTATAGTAAAGTACCAGTTCTTTTGGTACTTTTATATATTAAGCTTAAGCTTCTGCTTAATTTAGGGTGTAGCAGTTAGAGTTAGTTTATATAGTCGTATATTATTTCTAAGTTCTTAGTAGACGTTGGTAGAAATCTTAGACTGGTGGATCTTGGTGGATTTTCTAGATTTTGGTTTGGGGTCTAAGTAGCAGGTTATAAGACACTTCTACTTATAACAGGAGGCGGTAAATAGAAGCTTAAGGTTGTTCTAATTAATGGTTATCTTATATAGCTTTATCTAGGGTTGTCTAAGGATTACTAAGTAACCTAGGGTGATAACAAAAAGCCTAATCAATTCTTTATGGTTTAGGTATTGGAGTCTTAGGAATACTACGTAGGTAATATAGCCTAAAACAGTGCGTTTACCATTAAATCTAAATACGTTAATATGCTGGTTAAGGGGGGTTAGAGTAAAACCATTATTTTATATAAAGATCTTGTTAATAAATCCTATGCCGCTAGCTCCTGTATTAATTAGAACTCGAGTATTAACCTATTAATTATTCTGCCGAAGATAATAGTTAACAGTTATGCTATAATCCTAAGAGTTAGAGTTTATGACATCTAAAGCATTTAATAAGATCCTAAGGTAGCGCTGTTCTAGAGAGCAATTTAGCTCTAGGACCTTCCTTTTGGAGGCAATTAGGGTGGAGTTCTTATAGTATGTTGGTTATAGCTTTGTCCTTATAAGTGGTGCTTACTAGATGCGGGGCTAGAACCAGGTGGAGATTAGGGATGGTAACTAGAGGATTAATACAGTGAACAGCTGCTAGTATTGGCCGTTTATAATTCGCGTTAGGGCAGGGGGATAGAGCAGTAGTTAAAGAGGTAGGAGCTACTTCCACACTTAAAACAGAGGCCTAGCTTAGTGCGTTGTTCTTATTTAGAGGACCCTAGTAGGGCGTATCCTAGGGTTCCAGTGTCGATATCCATGGCGTTAGGGTGCTTAGGCTGAGACGATAGCTTAGTAGACGTTTATAGGGTTGTTATATTATATTAAGGAGCGGACTTTAGTATTAGACGTAGTATATTATTATACCGTTTATTAATAATGTTTGCGTAGGCGTTAAGGGCTCCTAGTAGGTCTATACCTATTAGGGAGGTTTTTAGTTTAGGACTTAGGGATTTAATAAGGCTGTTAATTAGTATAAAGTTGTTCCAGCCTATTTCTTTTACATAACGGTTAAATTTGGAGAAGTATACTGGAAAGCTTTTTATTCCTTAAGTTATATAGTTTATCTTTCTCTGAGTAGTAGCTTAGCGGTTCGGGTTACTATACATGGCTTTAAAAAGTACAATTAGGCTTAGTACTGAGTTCGGTTAAAGAGGTTTAATAAGGTTAGCTGCATCTCCTCCTAGTTAACTTAGGGTATAACAGAGTTGGTTAGCTTTAGTTAGGTAGTAGTTGGCGTTACTAGTTAGCTTATTTTTGAGCCAGCTTAGAAATAATTAGAGTTCTTATTATTTACTAGTAAATATTGGAGGGTCTAGTAATTATTTGGATTGTTATAGTACAGTAGTTGGTTTTACTGGTGGGATAACTATTACTAGTTTAGGGCTCGCGTTCCGTGTATTAGCTTCTAGTAATAGCAACTGGTTTTAAGGGCTTAGCATAAACATCTTAAGGGTGCGGATTTCTTTTTAAAGGGCTTTAATTGTTTTCTAGTACCGTGCTTCTTATTCGGCTTGCTATTAAGCTATAGCAGCTTGGTTTTGTGCGAGGGTGTCTATAAAGGACTTTTATATATCTGCTAATTGTTCCTAGAGTACGGACATAATATTAGCGGCCGTTATAGGGGCTTTAAGGTCATTCTGTATTTTAAATAGGGCGGGGCGGAGTGTAGGTTTTAACACAATGTAGTATTATGGAGTGAGTATAAGTGGTAATAATATATAGCGAAGTAGATATTATTAAGCTATATATATAAACTATATGATGAAGTTAAGACGTTGCGTAAGGAGAGAAGGTAAGGAAATGGGAAGAAAGGGTATATATTGCTAGTTTAGTTGCTTGGTCGACATATACACAGAGCAGAATAGGATTTGAGTAGCGGTCCTGGCAGAACTTGGCAGGATTTGGTGGACTTGGCAGAATATGGCAGAATGCGGCAGATTGCCGTTAGATTGCCGTAGATTACCGTCAGATTGCCATCTTATGGTCGGTCTCTTCTTGCTGCATAGGTGGAAACAGGTGGATGTGTGTAAGGTGTTACGGAGGAGTCCCGTAACACTATCTGTAAGTATATTAAGGTATAGTATTTAGAATATAAATACTTATAAACTATATATTTAGGCCTAGGACCTCTATCTATAGTAAAAAGGTAGCTATAAATTCTACCTTTATTAGTCCTTTATATATAGGGAGTATTAGTGTTAACTATAGGGTATTCTATATAGCTATATCTTATATTTTTACTACCTCCTTCTATTGTCGCTTCTATTTAAGATCTACCTATCTTATAATAAGTATAGTAGATCTCTATCTATACTAATAGCCTCTTATCCTCTATCGCTATAGTAGCGCTCTACTAGCGCGGTAGTAGGTCTTTGCCTAGTAAGTTAGTAGTTCCTATATTTTCTTTTCTCTCTCTACTACTTATAGGTAGAGGGCTTCCTACAGTACTACGTTAAAAGTTTGGGTCGCCTGGCCTATGCGCACCAAAAACCACCAAAACTTATAACTTTTAAGATAGTAAACTAGAACAATAAATGTATTAAAAAATAAAAAAAAGCTAAAAATATAATAAAATAGTATTTAAAGATAATATTTATTATATTTTAATTATTTATTAAAAGAATTAACGCTATTAATAAAATGTTTAAAGTTAGAATTTTTAGATTTTCATCAAAATTCGGCTAATTTCTATATAAATTTCCGAGAATATGCCACCTCTATATTTCTATACTTTTTAAATAAAAACATAAAAAAAAAAAAAAAAAAAAACCAAGTAGATAGATAAATATATTATTTATTTATATTATAAAGGAAGCATTTTAATGTATTTATTATATGAGGGTGACAATATATAAGCAGAAAGATATTGAGTTATGGTAGTTTTTGGTACGCATTGACCAGGCGACCCAGACTTTTGACGTGTGACTGTAGCTAGTATACTTAGGTATATCGCCTCTTTAAGGGGCCCTCGCTTCTTATATACGCCTTATTCCTTATATATATTTTAGTATTTAGTATATATTTTCTTCTACTAGGTAGCCTTATACTATAACTATTCTCTATATAGTAGTTATATTAATATATAAGTCTAGTAGTAAAACCGCTGCCTCGCGTTCTAGTATAGCACGTAGTATTTTTCTATAGGCCCCTATAGTTCTATATAGGTACTAGTTTTATAGCTTAGCTAGTAGCACTAGGGAGCTTTTTACTAATACCTTACTATCTAGTCCTAGGCCCTAGATCTAGGAGCCGTATAGTATTATTAGCCCTACTACTACTATATATCGTAGGTGTATGCGTCTAAAAGAGGGTCCCTATATTAAGGTAGTAATCTATAATCCTACCGAAAATGCTACTACTTCCCTATAGGTCGTCTATATAATATATATGTTTTAGTCTAGTCTAGAGTCTACCTAGACCCCTAGGGCCTTAAGGGTGGCTTCTAGTTTTACTTTATAGCCCTAGATATTTACTATTAAGGCTAGATTATTACTTATTTTCCTTTTTCTTATAAAGTAAATAAGCTAGTATTTATCTAGTGTAAATTTAGTGTAGTGTCGTTTTACCTATATAATATACTTATTATACACCTAGTCTAGCCTAGTACGGTTTTTTACAACTATATTTCCCTATATAATTAGGTTTATATTAGCTTTCTCCCTAATTACCTTAAGTATCTAAGCGGTATAGTAAGCTTACCTAAGATATACTATATCTATACTAAGCCTAGACCTAAGCAGAGCCCTTAATAATATATTATATAAGAGACTTCTATAGATCCTAAGAAATAAAGGCCTACTAAACTAGATAATTAAGTTTATCTAAGCCTTCCTAACAGAGTATATTATAAAAATTATAATTAAGAGCTATAAAAGTAAATTAATACCTATAGGTATTCTCTAGAGATTACCTCTATTACTAATCCTATTCCTCTTTTTTTATATTTAAACTACTAGAGATATATAATAATAACTAAGATATAATCGCTCTAGGATTTATAGATAAGAGGGTTAATCGTTTCTTCTTACGCCTATTTATATCTATGGTAGTAGCTCCTATACCTCTACTTCTTCTTATATATGTTCTATAACTATCTTTTCTAAAAGCTTTCCTAGGGTATATTCTAGAGTAATTAGTTAGTAGCTTCTTAGAAAGGAGTAGTCTTTTTTCTTTACCTTTTATAAGACGACCATAGTTATTACTTTAAAGTATTTAGGTAGTTTGCCTCCCTAAAGGTAGGTAGTTATAGTATTAGTAAGTAGTATTACTACCGCTTCTTATAAGGGGACTTTATAGACAGGGGGCTATAAAGACACGATTGTGAAATAGGATAAATTGGTAAGAGAGACGAATCCTTAAGGAGGTAAGGCCTCTAGGATTGTGGAGACTATATACTATAGGCATATACCTCCGGCATATAACCAGCGACCATCCAAATGGCGTCCAGAGGTTGTCCTAAAGGCAACCTAAGGTATCCGCAATAATATCCCTTATATTACCCCCCCCCCCCCTCTTCTTACAGTTGGCCCCTAATTGCTATTACCTTGCAATAGGGAGATTATAAGGGCTCGTCCTAAAAAGGGTTTGGAGAGATATTAGGGAGATATTAGTATGCTACTGTATATTATCTATCTATCTAACCCCTGCTTTAAACTCCTAAAAACCTTAATAAGGAAAAAATATAACTAGAGAAAAAACGCGAGGATTGCTAGGAGACCCCTTAAAAGCCTACTAGAAATGTGCTGGTAACTACCTAGGCTAACCTAAGGATTTTTATATAACTCTACTTCTAAGCCTTTATACCGGTCTGCAATTAATTGTAAGTATTATAGGTAATTTAGTCTTCCTAAAATAGTTTTATAGAACCTTTTAGTATAGGATTTAATGTATAGAGCCTTAGCTTGCTGTTATCTTTAACCTTTAAGATATTAATCTATAATCCTTTCTTGTTAGTTCTATACTATATATTTAGTATAGCTCTACTGCCTAGCAAATAGAAAGGATACTTTATAATAGCGCCTCTAGCTATTATATAATTTATTAAAAACGTCTATAATGTTATTCTTTAATACCGTAGTATTATTTTAGGTATAATTTTACCTATATATATCTGTAATTAATATCTTAATTACCTTCCCTGGCCACATAATTAGTTTTTATAAGGAAGTAATAACTAAATAGCTTATACGCGTGTTTCCTTCTTTCTAAATTGCGCTATTATAACAGAGTTATATTAGTAAGGTTGCGGATATTTACTAGAAGGGTATTAGGAGGTAAAGTATAGAGACACCTTGCTTATTAAGCTGCTCCTTTTCTTTAACACCTTACTTCCCATTATCGCCCTTTATCCAAATTTAGACGTATCTTTAATATATTATTAAGTTTTTCTTTTTTTCTATTATTAATTTAATATGCCTCTTTATTCTTCTATTAACTGCTCTTCTAATCTAATTCTATAGTGTATTTTAGCCCTACCGCTGTATATAGAACCCCAATCTCTACTAACCCGCAACTGGTGCTAGTCCTACTTAAATAACTTTATATATATATCCTTAAAAGACTAGAAGTCTAATAAGAAGATTCTGAATGCTTATAATAAGACCCACTATATAAGGTCTAATACCTTTAGTCCTTATAATTAATGCATGTGTACTAAGAGTAGTAGTTATATTAAGATAAGCTTTCCTATCCTTAATAGGTTTCTATTACTAACTTTAGGCTTTAATATAGCCTAGGCCTAAATAGCAATAATCCTTTAATATCCTTAACTACTATATTACCTAGGCTCTTTCTTATTCTAGCGCTAACGCTAAATATCTGGATTAAATTTAAAACTATGCCATAGCTACCTATACCGCCTATAATTCCTAGTAAGCCAGCTAGTAACGCCTAATAAGGAGCAAGGTTAGTATACTAAGGATAGGGTAAAGGATAGGGGTAATAAGAAGAAGGTTGCTGTTTACTATAAAAAGGAGTTTATATATACGCGTTAAGTTTTAAAAAAGCACAATATAATATGGTATTAGGTAGGTTACCCTTTAGGTACCTAGTAGATAGGTAACTAATAATTACTATAGTAAGGTTTTAGTAGTTTTAGTCTTTACCAGCCAGCTAATATCTTTATTTATTCTGGGCTTAAGCATGTCTTTATTAACTACAAGCTTACGCCTTAAGAACTTTATTAGTACTAGTTTAGGCCTAATATTAGTGTTAAGTGTTTAAGGATCTCTGCTCTATTTACACCTTATTAGCCTACCCCTACTTTTATACTTATCTATACTCCTACTAAGAGATCTAGATCTAGATCTTATTCCTATTAGCTATTACTTAGTAGGCCAATAGATACTAATCCTGCACCTAGGGATAAGACATAGTAGCTTTTAATTTAGGTATTTAGGATTAATTTTTATATATAGTAGCAATTGGGAAGGCCTTATAAAGCATTTAGGAAGGTATAGGAACACTATTCCTAATATAGACTAATAAATAGGAATGTAATTCTAGTAAAATACCCTATTAATTCTATACTATATATGTAAAAAGGCTAAGGATCTATCTTGCCTTAGGCTGTAGCCTTAATTAATCCTTATGGTTTCTGGAGCTTGTCCGTTCCATATCTAATTTAACCTATTTATTCTTTAGGGCCTCTCTTAGCCTACCACAAGCTTTCTTTATAGGTTGCGATAACACCATAGTATTAGAGCGCTTTTTGTAGTTTATAGATTATAGATCTTAGTCCTAATATTCTTTTAAAATATCTTTATAATAATTAAGGTAATCCTCTGGTTCCTATATAGAGTCCTTAGTAGGCCAGCCTAGCTATTTAACTTTATATTAAAGCTTGTTCTTAACAGACTTATAGTATAGTATAGCTTTAACCTTATACCGCTTGCCCACCACTTTAAGGTATTTAATTAGGCCTAGACAGAAGTTCTTTTCTAGTAGTAGTTTATGCTATAGCTCTAGTAGATTTATATAAAATACTAAATGTATATAGGCTATAAATAGGGGTAGCTAGAGATAGTAGGCTAGCTTACAATTTATTCCTTAATTTAGAAGGGACCTAGGTATCTTATATTAAGCTTCTTTAATAGTTAACAGGTTTTAATATTTATTAAACGTAATAGAACCTTATTACCTATGCTAAAATGCTTATTCTAGTATTTATAGTTATACTAAAGTCTTTACTGCTCTTATACATCTTATAGGCTCTACTTTATATACTTCTATTACTCCTTCTATTCCTTAAGGTATCCTTATACTCTCTAGTAGATATCCTTAGACTTCCTAGTAGGATCCTATAATTAATTATGCGGCCTTAGCCAGTAATTATTAGGTATACCATTAAATCCTAATAATTAGACGCTATAGGCAATCTAGATTAGTGCAAACTAATACAATATATATTATTTTAAGTTATAAGTATACTCTATATACAGAAGTAGCTCGCACTAATTGTCTTGCTAGTAGTTTAAATATATTTATAGGTCTAACTCTAGTTCCTAGTTCTAGTGTTCTATTTACCCATCTATCTATAGATAGAAAGCTATACTATAATAGTGGTCTATTTTTAAATAAAAGCATAGATCTAACTAGTACTGGCTTATAAAGACGCTGCCCCTATTAATAATAATAGAGTATGGTTAATCTACTTTAAGAAAGCATTTCTCCTTAATTAGGTTTATAAGCGCTTATATATTAATTGTCTTATTAACAGGAAGGTATTAAACATACTTTAAAAACCTATTAATAAGTACTAGGACTAAATTATATATTTATTCTTACCCATCTTTTAAGGGTAGGAGATCTGTAATAAAGTCTATAGTGTAATATTGCTATAGCTTACTAGCGGGGGAAACTAATTTAAGTAAACCCTATAGCTTATACCTTTAGATTTTGTATACTTAACACTTCTTATAGTAGCTAATATACTCCTTTACTTCCTGCTTAAGCTTTAGCCAATAGTATTTGCATTAAAGTAATTCTACTATCTTAACTTAACTATAGTAGCCGCCTAAAGGATTATTATAATTCCTTATAAGGATCTTCTGTTGTAGATTTACTTCTTATAGCACCTAAACCTTACCATTTTTATGTAGTAGGCCCATTAGGTCCAGTTCCTAATTTTAGCACCTTTTAGCTTTCTTTCCATTACATTTCCAGTCTACTTCTATATTAAAGATAGTATAGGACGCATCCCTCTATTACACCTTATAAATAAAATCCGTTAACCTTTTAGATAGTTCCTAGGTAAAAGCTATTTCGCCTTATACTGCTCTAAGTATAAGACTAGATAGTGTGGTGGGGTAAAATGTCCCATAATTAGTGTCTTGGCATTTTCCTGTATATATTGAGCCTTTGGCTTCCCTCTTTCTTGGATATTACAAACCTACCGGAATATATTCTTTTCTTTCCTTTCTTACAGACTGCTTTACTGATTACTTTTGACTGATTATAACCGACTGACCGATAGACAGACAGACAGACAGACTAATAGCATTCTAACTTCCTATCTAAGGGACACCGTACCCTTCTACATTTTAGCATTCCACGTGGGGACAACAGCAAGCTCTTTAGATTAGAAGTTTAGTGCTACATATATATAAGACACGCAAGAATATATTATAACTACAGAAGGACAACTAGCTGCAGAAGAACGACTAGCCGGATAGACAAGACAGCAGTAGAGAAGTAAATAGTATCGGATAGTAAGGGGAACTAGGCAGTCCCTAAACAGAAAGACCGGAAAAGGCGGGACAGCTAGACTCTACACATAGGCCAATAAGTATCTCAGAAAGATATAAGTAAGGATATTAAGTGAACCAGTAAGCTAGTCAGACAACTTTAACCGGCGTATAGATATAGCCAGAGCTTTGTTAAGAATATAGAGATAACAAGCTAAGGACTAGTTAATTAAATAGAAACAAGACTTAAGGGATCTAGCGGCAGAGGAAGTTAGTACTGCCCTTTAAGAACAGAGATAGTACTAAGCAAGGCCGCAAGTATGTAAGAGAGGGTCTTTCTTTAAAAGCTTTATATTTTAGCTTAGCTTTATCTTCTTTTAAATTATCCGGATTGTATTAGTAGCGGCTCTAGAGGCGTTCCGTAAAAAAGTAAATATAAGCGGAAGCATAAGGCTTAGTAGCACCCTACCATATAGAATGACGGTAGGCTAAAATAGACGGACATATCAAGACCCAGCAGTAGTAGAAGATGGAGATTCCGTGCTCTTTTAGGGAGACCCCCCCTTAGATGTTAAGAAGCAGGTGCCTTCCGTTACGGATATAGCCGTATAAGTAGACCTACTACAGCGTTCACCCATTAAGGTCCCGCTAGGATAGTCATCTGGGACATCCTCTGTTAAGACTATAGCCATATAAGCAGACCAGTCGCAGTATGTACCTAATTAGGTAGCAAGGGAAGTACACCACATATTCATTCCAACGGTAGCAATACCAGATCCTTTTAGGCAAGGAGTTCCACAGTTTAATGGAAAGAATATCTTAAGGTTTATTAAGGACTATAAGGGTATATGTTAAAGGTATTTTGTAGGCGAAGAATATAGGCTTATGTGTCTCCCTAACTATTGCGAGGATATATACGCGGAAGCTATCTAGGTAATGCCAGAGTTTAACTAAGGAGAATAGAAAGGACTGGTAAACCGCCTTAGAGCTAAGTACCGAGCAGACAACTTCTACCAACGTATAGAGATACAAGACTTTATGGAAGCTTTTATTCGAAAATCTGCGGAACAACTAGGCGAATTGCGTTACTACGTATAGGACTTTACTACCATCTCAGATAAAGCAGTAGCTGTAGGAAACCTTACTAAGTAAGATAAGGGGTGGTTGTTTATATAAGGACTTCCTATCAAATACCACAGGCACGCAATGGAGTAGATAGGAGCCGTAGTAGACAAGCCCAACACCCTTAGGTTTAAAAGACTAAAGGAGGCCGTAGAGTTAAGGATAGTGGCTGTAGAGGGTGCTAAGCAAATGGATGTCCTTCTAGAAGAAGATGCCCTGAATATCTAGCTTATATAGGAGCTATGGTAGCAAAGGAATAAGCTTAACCGTAGGAGAGAAAGAAGGCTTCTGGACCCAGGTATACATAGAGGAGCCTTAACGCAGCAGCAGTCACCCCCTACCGTAGATTAGAAGATGGATGAAATAGTAAGCTAGTTAAAGAGACTAAGGTTAAGCAAGACGGAGCTTGCAGTAGCTATACAGTCAATGCCATTTCTTAACCAAATTTAAAAGGACCCAGAAAGGTTTATAACACTACTAAATTAGGCTGCAGTTTAAAGCTTAGCATAAGGATACGGCCTAGCACTAGGATATAAAGACTGGCAGAACAGTACCTAAGCTCTCTTTACTCCGCAAGACTTTTAATATTTGCACGATTTTTAATATCCGCAAGGCTCTTAATGTCCGCAAGATTCTACTGCCTTTAGACAGCCGCAGTAGGACATATAGGGTTAGCAAGGTATGTAAGGACAAGGCCTACAGACCTGTTTTGGATGCAGAGAAAGTTACCATTTCACCTAGTACAAATGCTAAGGGCTTAAGGATCTTGTTTAGCAAGGATTTGTGCATCTATCTAATTAAGGAAGACTAGTAGCTGGGATACGCGAACGACCTAGACCTGAACTTCCGTGGCTCGGTAATAAAGGACGATTAAAAAGTATTAAGAACTGGCTTTATACGTACCAAGGAATAGACCCAGATGGATAGGTATATTAGAAAATAGAAGGACAAGGACAGACGTAGAAACAGGTCCCTATAGTATAAATAGATTTTACTACTTTCCATAACGGAGTAGTATTGAAGAATAGTGACGAAATACGCACGAGCTAAGAGGACTACTATTAAGTACGGCCCATAGACTCTGTAACGCTCAGCTAGCAACGTCCGCAGACTCGCCTAACCCCTAGAGACATCTGTATAACCAAGACAACCGTCGAGCCGCAGGCTCTACCACAGGAGAATATTTAACCAGGAGATTACGTCCAAGTTAGGTCACGGCCTGCAGATAAGACAGCTAAAACTAGAAAAAAGAATAAACCGTCTAATCCTTGGAGACGGTTATGGAGACAGACACTTAAGGCCAGCCATTAACCCATAGGCTCTACAGCAGGCTCCGCAGTAGGCTCTATAGCAGGCTTTGTAGTAGGTGTAGGATGTTTAACTAGGGGACAGTTAAGTTCTAAAGTAGGAGAGGGGACGTAGGTAATAACCGTATAAAAGATTTCTATTTTGTCTGCTTAATTACTATATTTCCTAAAGCTCCTTTTCTTATTTACTTTCTTAATTGTGACGCGTTAATCGCGACAACCTACTATAAAGATATTAGTTTAGCTTACCGCCTATCACTAAGCTAATAGCGATTTTCTATACCCGGTATGGAAAATCCTAATTAGTCCATTTAGCAATAGAGCTAGTAGAACTCTATACTACCCCTAGAATTTAATAATGTACCAGATGTACCAGCTGCACAATAAGAATAGTACTAAGAGCCTTAATTAATTGCACGGATATAGAGCTAGATGCAGAGCTGTATACAGAACCTTAACTAAATAACTGCATAGAAGCCTTAATTAAATAACTATATAAAAGCTATAGTTAGTTAAAGAACCGAATCAAGCCAGAGCCTTAATGTTAGCACATCGCCGTTACTAAATTAAGTCTGTTAAATGTTGTTAAGTTAGAGCTTTTAACCGGGCCAACCTTATTCCTTATTTAAATAATAGCTAATTATAGCTCCGCAACCGCCATCTAAATTCAGCACTATACTAGCTATATAATAAGAACAGACACTGCGGCAAGAAAGGGACCTACATAAGGGCAGTAGTATGATATTGGAAATCAAGTACTACGGAAATAGTAAAGCAGTATATAACAAGGCACTAACAAAGATGTTCTATAAGAGATCGTATGGAGGGCATAGCTGACCACATTAAGCCTAAACTATCCTTATACAACTAAAGACGGAACCAAGCCGTATTTAGCCAAGTTAGTAAAGGACCTTGCCAAGGATTATAAGGGGAACAGGAATTGGATATACAGAAGCCAGCACTTCTTAGAGATCGTCTTAACAAAAGGACTATATTATGGACATAAGGGCAAGGGATATGTGATGGAGGTAGTTATAATAGCCGAAAAGCTGCCACTGGATAGCCTTAAAGATGTTAAGGATAACTTAGATGAAGTATAGAACTAGCAGGATAGTAATAAAGAGACTAAAAGCAGAAGACAATCCTAAGAAGGCTCTTAAGCTGGAAGAAGATTAAGGATATATAAGCATACTGCTAACAGCTAGGGTAAAGAAGCAGCCGTAAAAGCCTAAGGATGCGCTAAAAAAGCTAAAAGTAAAGGCAACTCTAAAAGGAAAGAAAGTAGCTATTAAGGACATCTTATAAAAGCACCAGGCCTACGGAAATGGTCTACTGGAAACTGCCGTTTATACTTATAAAAAAGGAAGTCTTAAGACAGGTCTCTAGATTAGACGTCTAGTAGACACTAAGAGCCTTAATCAACTATAAATACAGAGCTTTAACTGAATGACTGCATAGCTAGAGTTTTAATTAACTATCCGCAGATACAGAGCCTACGGATATAGAGCCTTAATGGAACGTTAACGGATTTAAAAGCTTTGATTAAGCATACGATAATATAGAGCCTAGGTCTTAGACGCCGCCTCTATAGTTAAGTTGGATTAACTAGAGCTTTTAGTCGGGCCGACCTGGTACCCTATTTAAACGTTAGTTAATTATATGTTGTCACGGTTAAATTGAATTAGTCACCGTCGCTATTAAACATCTTCGATTAGCAGTTAAAGATTCTATAATAGCAGATAGATAGACACTAGGCCTAACAACGAAATCAGTATATAACCGCAGAATATTAGAAACATGGCCAATTAACGTCTTAGAGCCTCTTTAACCAGAACAATCTTTCCTGTAGATATAAATACGGAGTCTTACACGGAGTCTTACACGGAGTTATATATAGAGTCTATAAATATGGAGCATATAGGTACAGAGCCTTAATTAGATAATATTACGGCAGCTTAACTGGATACCTATATATACAAAGCCTTAATCAAACGGCAGCTTTAGTTGTATATGCAGCTAAAAACACCTTAAGTTAAGCCAGGGCCTTATCAAATCTTAATTAGTTAAACGCCGTCTCCGTATTTAAATCAGGACAGTTAGAACCTTTAACTGGGCTAACTTTCTACCTTAATTAAACGACCAAACAATTAGCTGCAGCACATTGTCGCCAACTAATTAGACAGTCTTCGGCTAGCAGTTAAAGCACGCACGCAGACACGGACGCAGACACGGACGTAGAATATACAATACAGAGCTACTAATGCACAGCCAGATGCACAGCCAGACGCAAAGCTAGATGCAGAGTCTTAATATTAAACAACTAGCTAAATAACTAAATTAAGCCAGAGTCTCTGCTATTTTGATTAACTGCCCTACCGCCGCCGCCGCCATTCCGTCCGACTACTTTATCCCTACTGTCTTAACCGACTGCTCTGTCTCTACTATTCTAGATCTATACCATTGCTAAATCTATTTACTGCCGGATCTACTAGATCTATTATACTGTTCCGCCCAACTGTTCTAACTAACCTGTTCCGTTCTACTGTTTCTACCAACTGCTACTCTAACTGACCGCCGCCGACTGATTGTTCTACTGCTACTGCTACTGCTACTGCTACTACTGTTCCAACTAGCTATTTTACTGCTGCTATTTAGCCGTTCTGTTCCGTTGTTCCAATTATTCTGCCGCTACTACCTTAACTAACTGCTACTAACCGTTCCGCTTCTACTAAGTGTTCTGCTATTAAAAGTTCTGCTGTTAGATGTCCTACTGCTTACTAACTATTACCAAGTTCTTCTACCGAGTGTTCTACCGCTGACTATTCTGTTTTATTTTACTGCGCTAAATGTCTACTTTTACTACTGCTTCTACCACCGTTACTGTTACTGC
>Ga0307507_10002229_pt1 | contig 41398 bp, 9 predicted proteins | sample 7_EM_MG_FD_207223 | JGI IMG/M metagenome (GOLD analysis project Ga0307507, IMG submission 207223) | Populus trichocarpa ectomycorrhiza microbial communities from riparian zone in the Pacific Northwest, United States - 7_EM | ecosystem: Host-associated > Plants > Roots > Unclassified | place... | reverse complement strand
CCCTAAAACTAGACAACCGCCCTAAAACTAGACAACCGCCCTAAAACTAGACAACCGCCCTAAAACTAGACAACCGCCCTAAAACTAGACAACCGCCCTAAAACTAGACAACCGCCCTAAAACTAGACAACCGCCCTAAAACTAGATAATTATTACCAGAACCAGACAACGACCATTTAAACAACTAGCTAGTAAACACTATAACCAATTTAATTAATCAATCAATCAAATTAAACTAGAGCTTTAATATCGGCCTATTACTAAATTAAATTAATATATCCTAGGGAGGCACCCTAGATAACTACCGTTTAAATATATAGCTAGCGAACGGCTATAGAGAACGATTTAAATTAATTAGAGCCTTTAATTAGGCCGACCCCTACCCTAAATTAAATTAGACACTAATACAGGTAGGTAAGTAGGTAAGTAGGTAAGTAGGTAGGTAGATAGGTAGGTAGGTAGGTAAATAAGTAGGTAGATAAATAGGCAGGTAAGTAGATAGATAGATAGGTAGGTTAGTAGGTAGGTATATAGAAGAGAACTATCACTATATTATATTAAGTTATCTAAAATAATATAATAGATTATATAAAGAAGTGTATATAATTTACCTTACTAGCCTTATAAATAGCTTTAAAGTAGCCTTTATTTATTATCTAAAATATACTATTAGTATAAAAGAGGTAGATAGCTTTAAATATAATTATAGTTACTAAACGCGTAGGTTGCATATAGGCTGCGTATAGGCTATATATTAAAAATATACAATATAGGCTACCCGGCGCTTTTAACCCCCCTCTATAAAAGGGGGGCCGCTAGCTTAAACGCACTATATACTTAAGCGCACTAAATAGTATATTATTAAACTATTAACTATTCTTTTTAAACCTTAGTGTCTTAATTTCTTAGGCCTTATTAGCCTACCCTATTACTCGCCTATAAATAATAGTAATAGTATATTCTGCCTTCTAACGCTTTTTTATAGCTATTATACGCTATACTTTAAGCGCAGCCTTAGTCTCTAAAGTCTTATTAGCTTATTTTACAAGTATACGCCTAGAAGTACCTATATAAAGCGGCCTAATATAATTAAGTTGCTTCTATATATATATCACATTCTAGACCTTAGCCGCTTCTTTTACATAGTAGGAGAGTATAGTTATAGTTAATAATTTAATAATATACTATTTGGTGCGCTTAAGTATATAGTATATTTAAGCTAGCGACCCCCCTTTATAGGAGGGGGGTTAAAAGCGCTAGGTAGTTAGTTAAGTTGCTAAATACCCTTAACTATACACTAATTGCATTAACTACTAACTATTAAGGCTGTTAATAGAGGATAATATTTTACTAATATATACTAGGATATATTACCTACTAAGTTTTACTATATTTTACTATATATATAGAATTCTAGTATATTCTACTATACCTATAAAATTCTGCTATATATAGCAAATTGCTATAATATTACTATCATTTTCTTTCTAAAATTAAGTACCTCTATAATCCTCCTTCTTTTAATATACTTCTTAGCTTTCTCCCTTTACCTTAATTAGCTCTTTAGTTAATAAAAAGTATAATAAAAGATTTATCTATATAACCTATTCTACAGCTACCTTAATAGCCTTTAGCTTAGCTAGAGGCTCTCTATATAAAAATATTATAGTATAATAATATATTTTTACCTAGCTAGCTATATACCTAAAGTAGAATACCACTATATATATTATTAATTGTTAGTTATAGCTATATAGGCAGACTAGAGTTAAGTACCCTAGTACTTTTTAATAGTAGAGGTGTCTATTAGGCCCTATCTACTTAGTTTTAAGTAGTATATTAATTATACTCTTTGTGACAGTGCTAGGGCACCATCCCCTGCAGCTGGCTTAGCGCAATATCCGGAGTTCGCCTATACCGTGTATATTACCCCCTAGGGCCTCCTTTCCTCTTCTTCTTCTCCTCAGCTTAGTATTCTTATATAGTAGCAATCTACAAGCTTCGGTTCAGAAGCATTTATACGAGCCCATTACATTATACTAAGCTTACCCAACCCCTGGGGACTTCGTCTACAACAACGCATCAACACATTATACTTAGACCTCCCTTTTCCCTCGCCTAGGAAGGCCTAGATAATATCCCACCCCATTCCATAGGTCCTTAAGGACTCGCGTTAAACACCCCTAGCTGCGCGTTATCGTCGCTAAAAGGTCTCCTATAGTTACAATCAAATGCCGACTTTAATGGCCAAGGACACGTGCCTAGAAAGGCTTTAGAATATCTCACCCCTCTAACCTTTTTAACTAATACGGAGTTATACAAGCTGCAGAGACAACCCCAGTTAAGACTTAGCCTAGGGCTGCAAGGAACAAAGTTAATTAAGACTTAGCCGTAACACTGTAATAAACGACATTAATAGATACCCAGACTACTGCTGCAATAACCACCCTAATTAATACTAAGCCATACAAGGAGAGACGAAATCGATTAGAAAGGACTTGCTGGCACTATTCTGCCACCCTAAGCCCCTAAACCCGATTACCGACTGTGCCGATATACCTACAGTCTAATTAACCGAATGATCGCGCCGATACGCCTATAATCCAAATGCGATTCAAATGCGGCCTAAATATAATTTGAAAGCAAACCTAATAACCTATTATGCCAATATGCCTGCAACACAACTCTCCAACTTGTCTATAAACGCCCTTATAGACACCCGTTAAGTTCTTATTAACAACTACCATATCTAATCAACCCGAGCATCACTATCAACCTAGATAGTCCCTCAATCTTACGGCTGAATACATCTACAAGCATTACAGTCCTACATATAGGGTACTAGGAACCTAGGGGAGAATTTAAGCGATTTATAGCACTCTTAATCAGGAGAACAGATTAGGAAAATCTTTCCAATTCATAGCACTCTCTAACAGCTCTGCAGATAAGCCTATTCCTACAACCTCTTATAAACTATCGACGCTTCCTCTTAATAGCCATTCGTACAACCTTCTACAAACGAGACAGCTTACCATTACAAAAGCATATCTTGCTAGTTATTAACAAGAATCAAAATCTCGACACGTACGCCCTCAATATATACGCTCTCGATACCATTTGTTAACTACTCTTAAACTACCTACACTTAACGGCAGTCCTCCTTAAACAATAATATGCGAATCTACTCTCTAATAGCATCTCGTTAAATCAAACGCTATATAACAGCTTACCCTTATATAACTATGCTCGAATATTAAAGCGCACTCTTTCTTTGATACCTTTAACTCTCCAACAAGAATTAAAATATTAACACGCACCTCTTAATACCTCTTTCAATACCTCTCTAACAACAATTTAATATGCTAAGTTACAACAGCATTCCTATAAGTCTTCAATCAATACCTTCCTCGATTAAATATAAATATTCAAATACAGCTGCTAACCCCATAGCGTACCTTTAAATCTCCTAACAACACTTAAACACATCTACCATTTAACAACGACCTGTTCCGAGAATTACGAGAATATTAATAGACCACATACCGATACCGTACAGACTTGCTAATAATCAATCAATCAATCTGACGACCCTTCCGCTTAATTGATTGCCTATTTTAGTGGCCTCTTAATTGATTAATTGATTGTTCGCCTAAATCCAAGCTGATTGATTGCAAATTGATTGATTGATTGTATAGATTATATAATACATACAAATTTTGACATAGCTTCGCTCCATGGCAGATTGTTGCCCAAAAAGGTCCTCCAGTAGCTGAAATCTTGCCAATTATGATATATCAATCGTCGGAGTCGCCGTAGGGGTGGCCGATGAGGCAGCTCGTATAGAGGGAGAGTCTATATCTAAGTCTTGGCATGGTGTTAAGACTTGTAAAGTGAATGTAGGAGTGGAAGAAGCACTTGCCAAATCGTTAGATACTGCCCCAAGATGAATTAATCTACTTACTTATTAGTTTAACGACCTTTTTAAACCTTATGCGCTTCCAGGAGCGCCCACATTAAATTGCCGCGATTATATTTGGACTTATCTTTAATCTATAAGGTTTAAGTAGATTACCAGCCTTACTAAAGACTTGTTCGCAGTCAGTGCTGGCTATTAGGATAGTGAGGATATTAAGGGCGAACTAAGTAAGCCGTGGAAACTCTGGTTAATGCAGCAGCCAGTATTAAATTGGATCATCCGCCAAGGGGTGTTCTTTTAGAAGTGGATTAAGGAGCTTTTAGCGCTCATATTTATTATTATAAGTCTCGCTAGGTGTAGTTACTCTAGTATATGCAGCAATATGGTCCTCGCGGCCGGAGGAAGCTTATACGCGCTTTAGAGGGGGGGGATTAGTAGATAATGTAATTAATCGCTCTTTATACGATTTCCAAAGCCTCTTAAATGCAGCGTCGCCGTCAATTAACCACTGTGGTTTATTGCGCTAAGCATTATAGCAAAAGCGCTTAAGGTAAGGATGTAGTAGAACTGCTATATAATAAGCTGGCGTCTTATTAAGCTTCTTAAAGTAGGCCGACAGCTTCTTCTACTTAAGGTTAATATTGATCTTAGCGTGATCTTCTATAGCTTCCTGGGTAGGATAATCCTCTAGAGTTGCCTCTGTAAGTCTATCCTTTTTCTCCTTAAACACCTTAAGCAGCTAATTAAATGTAGGTATAACCTCCCAAATAGTACCGTGGCGGCTAGCCTTGCCTCTACCCTCTAGAAGGCCTGTGGCTTTACTAATTGGGCGAAGGATATTAATATAGTTGTTAATAATCTGCTAGTTATTTGTATTAAGGCCGCCAACTTTAATATAGAGGTGCGTGTTAGGTAGAGGCTTGCCCTAAGCTTATAGCGATGCAACTTCCTTCTTATATCTATTAATTTGATACTGAGTAAAGGTGTTTAATAGCTCTTGGAGTTCGGCCGCGCGTGTAAAGGCTTTATAGTAGCTGTTCCACCTAGTCTTGATGGGCTTGACTAGTTGCTTAATCTTAAAGTTTAGCTGGCGAAGATGCTTGTTCTTATCGCGCTAGAATGATTTAAATAGTTAATTGAGCTAAGGGGTGTTAATAGAGTTAATAAGATCGCAGAGCGTGCCAAGAGGGCCTTCTTTACGCTACTTAGTAAGAAACTGCTCTTCCTCCTAGTAGATTTTAGTAAGTTGCTTATATAACCGGCGTACTCTATATAGGAGCGACTTACTAGTATATTCTCGTTGCTATTTTTAAACGACTCCTTATCCTTGCCCCACATAATTGACTAAGCGACGAGATTAAGGACGTGGCAGGTATAGCGAGTTTGTCTATATTCTTTAATAAAGCTATATTTAACGGCGAGGGTGTTAAGCACAGTGTTGTTGTTTAAAGCGTTATCTGTAACAAAGTAGCCAAGCTGTTCCTTATTAATATTAAAGCTATCTAATATATTCCTAACGACTTCTATATAATTGATACCAGAGTGGCGGCCAATTTGCTCTAGAAGGGCAATTAGATAGTTAACTATACGCCCTCCCTAGTTTAAATGGTGAATATATATACCTATAAGAGCGTGTTTACCATTCCGAGTTGTCTAGCTATTAAATAAGATATAAACTAGTAAGTTCGCGCTTGTAAGCTCCTTCCGAACTAAGGGCAAAAAGGCTTAATATTCGGCTATAATGTAATCTGCTACCAACTAGTGATTTCGCCATAGAATACGCTCGGCCTTAGGGTTGGCCGCAGCAATTAGATTGCGGAAGGCAGGGGTTTTGAACTTATAGAGGGGGTAGGTGTTTTTAATAAGCCAATTAATGGCTAATTGCCTAAATTGAGTCGCGTTAAAGCCACCGATTAGCTTATTCGCGACGGCCTGTAATACTTTATAGCCCTCTACCTGAAGGCTTTTAAGGACTGTTCTCTAGCGCTTCTTACTCTTAAAGGTTATCTTTCTATTCTTATCATAGCCGTGGCCTCTGGTGTTGGCTTTAAGATGTCTAGCAGCTGCTAAGGTCGCTCTAGTGATATTATATTGGCCAGCCCCGCCGCAGTTAATGATTTTATGGGTGTGGTAGTATTTGTAGATAAAGACGATTTGATTTATATTAACGCGACTTTAGTATTGGTAGCTATATTTAAATATCCAGCTAGGTGTCCGCTTGGAGCTATAATAAGGCTTTTATAGATCCGGGAGGCGCTTCTAGTTAATGCCGTTGTAGTTATTAATATTACCGCCGGCATCAATTTTAGGTACATTGTCGGCTGGTATAGCAACTTTAGAGAGTGCCAATGTAGGAGTTTTAGGTTAGAGAGTGTTAGCCACACGCAGGTTTAACTTAGTGAGGTCCTGGCTTATTATAATAGTAAGGAACAAGGGTTAGATATACGGTGGTTAAGTTAATTAATAAAGAAATGTGTTAAGGTAGAAATTAAGGGCGATGTAAAGGTATATTTAGTGTTGATTTAGGGCGGAAAAACGTTTTAAATAGGTTTAGTGGTTGCCTAAAGTGGACTGTTTGCTATATTTGCACTTAGCCCTACAAATAAAATTAAGACTGTAACATCAAAGTCTATTATAAACCTCATATCCACCACCTATATAAATATGTAATTGATATGCAATCAATCAATCAATTAGGGCCTTAGTAGATTGATTGATTCCAAATTTTAAGCCTCCTTGGATTAATTAATTGATTGCTTATAAGCAATCAATCAATCAATCTCGATTGGGTCCGCTTGATTGTTAGCAAGTCTGGCAATACCCTAATTAATTCCTGTTAAATTATCAAATATACTACAATTAACAGTATATCCTTTAACTAATTAAATACCTTAACAAGAATTAACCTATTGGCGCGTCTTCCTTAATACCCTACTCGTACAATAACTGGTTAAATGTACTACGATTAATAGCATACCTTAAACCAACCAATCAACTATGGCTAGTAATATAATAGCATCTCTGCTAGTTAACAGCATATTAATTAATCGAATAATTAACAACGTCTCCAACTACCTACCAATTAACGGTAGACCTCGAGAAACCGATAGATGGATTATGCCGTTACGCCTACAATCCAAATGCGATTTGAACGCGGCCTAAACGCAATTTAAACATAAACCCAACCAACCGTCGTGCCGATATGCCTGCGACACGAACTACAACTTTAACAACAACTATATAAGTTCGTCGACAATTGACTGCCTCCCTTACTAATTCGATCGTCTTCTTCTTTGCCTACAGTAATCCTTTTCAACTAACACTAAGCTACGTATACTAAGGAACGACCACGGTCGATACTGAGTTATACAAGCTTTACCTCAGGCATTTGTACACTTCGACAACGAGGTTAATACTGAGCTGTATAAGCTTTAACAACAAAATCAATTTAGACAAACTAGACCAACGATAGCGCCGGTATGCCTACTATCTCAACCTAACAACAACTGTGCTGCTCCTACAGTCTAACCAACAGACTAATCGCGCCGTTACGCCTACAATCTAAATGCAATTTAAATACAACCCAAACGTAATTTAAATGTAAACCCGACAGACTGATCGTGCCGATACGCCTGCGATCTACCAACTAACTAATAGACCGAGCTCTACGCTTAACCACTATCACTACCCAACGCTTGCACCGTACTGCTATTACAATAGACCTCCGCTGCTCTGCCTGCAGCCAATTAACCCTCGCTGCTTTATCAGCAGCCAACTACCCTTGCTACTCTACCCGCAGCTAATTGACCACTTACTGCCCTACCTACAGCTAACCGACTTCTACTGCCCCACTTGCAGTAACAACCGTATACAAGGTGGAGCTTTGCCCCTTATAAAACCCTGCCGCTTACACCGTACTGCTACCCCAAATAGACAACGGCTGTGCCGATACGCCTACAGCCTAATCGACTAAATAATCGCGCCGATACGCCTACAATTAACCAACCAATAATAGTGCTAATACGCCTACTATCTACCATCTAACGCTGGTACCGGACTGCCACCCAACCTCTGCGATATACCTCTCGCAGTTAAACTAATACCTTACTGCCTACTACAGCACCACAATCAACTTCTACTGCTCTGCCTGTAGTACCACACTTGACCTCTACTGCTTCGCCTACAGCTAAACCAACACCTTGCTATATACCATAGCCAACTAACACCTGCTGCTCCGCCTGCAGCTAAACAAACAGACCCTTGCTGCTCTGCCTGCAGCTAATCCCGGATTGACCATCACTGCTCTACCTACAGCACTACAACTGACTTCTACTGCCATGCTTGCAGTAACAACTATATACAAGGAGAGCTTTGCCCCTTAAAATATAACCCTATCACTAGCACCATACTGCTACCCTAACTAGACAACGATAGCGCCAATACGCCTGCTATCACAAACAACAATGATCGCGTTAATGCACCTGCGATCCACCAGCCAACGGATAGATCAAGCTCTAAACGTTTAACCCACTATCACCACCAGTTGCTTGCATCGTACTACTGCCCAAATAGACAAGACTTGTGTTAATACGCCTATAAGCCAAACCACAAACCAGACAATAATAGCGCCGATACGCCTGCTATTACAATAGACCCTTATTGCTCCGCCTGCAGCTAAACAATCAGACCATTACTGCTCTGCCATAGCACTATAACCGACTTCTACTACTTCGCCTGCAGTGACAACTGTATACAAGGTAGAGCTTTGCTCCCTAGGTATACCCAGCTAGATAGAGCATAGCTCTCTAAAAGGAAACCCCATTGCTAGTACTATACTACTACCTAAATTAATAAGCTCCGCGCCGATATGCCTATAGAACTACAACCCTTTAATAAGACCTTGCGCCAATGCGCTTATAATCTGCCGATAAAATTCCGTGCTAATTTGCCTACGGAATACGACCCCATTACTAGCATTATACTGCCACCCAAACAACCCCGTTGCTGGCACCATACTGCTACTGAACGGACAAGAGCTCGTGCCGATATGCATGCAAGCTACAACTCCCTAACCCTCCCACCTTATTAAAACCTTTTCACCTGCCTTTTTATAAGAGGGGGAGTAGGGGGGCTCTTTTTTTATGGCTTAGGGCGCGCCATAACAAAAGGGGGGATAGAGAGCTAGGAGGTACCAGAGTTCTAGAGAAAGAACAACGGCCAACAGAGGGCTCCTAGCGATATACCTCTCGCAGCAGCAGGAGCTGCAGGACGGCTTCCTACCCTATATCAACTGGTATAGCAATATACCTCTCACAGCTGCAGGAGCTGCAGGACTACTGCAAGTCCTATGTCAACCAGCATCGCGATCAAGCGCCAGATGCTAGATTTTTTTTTTTCTTTCTCTTCTTTCTCTTCTTTCTCTTCTACAAGGGGACAAAGCCTAAGGGCAGGCTTTTTTAGAAGAGGGGGGGGGGGGTAATATAACGGTGCTAGGGCACCGTCCCCTGCAGCTGGCTTAGCGCAATATCCGGAGTTCGCCCGTACCATATATATTACCCCCTAGAGCCTCCTTTCCTCTTCTTCTTCTCCTCAGCTTAGTATTCTTATATAGTAGTAATCTATAAGCTTCGGTTCAGAAGCATTTATACAAGCCCGTCACACTCTTTACCTTAATAAGCCTTATATAATAGGTAAGTATACTCTAATACTTTTTCTACTCCCTTTTCTACTACTTAAATACCTCTTATACCTTAGCCCTTCTACTCTTTATATACTATACTTTAAATAGGTTTATTAACTATATATTTATCCCTAAAATAGCAGCTACTATTCTCTTAAGCTTATCCTATCTAGCAGGCTATTATAGCCTATATAGTATTATACTTCCTCTTAATATACTCTCTTACTAGTTATTTCTATATCCTCTATATATAGGCTATAGTTGGCTCCTTAAGGTATATTTTAATGCAGCAGAAACCCTATCTTATACTTTACTTTAGTACTGCTATTAATATTAATTTATATACTCCTATAATAGTATAAAGATATAGGTTCTGCGCTATACCTAGCTAGCATAGCTTAGTTTTACTTATCTTTTTAGGCTTTATCTACTCTAGGAGTAAGTACTAAGCACTATATTTATATAAGATTACTAGCTAAACTATAGCAGAGTATACTATCTATACCTTTTAAAAGGAGGTGCCCTAAGTAGAGGCTATAAGCTAGGTTAGTACGGCTATCTAGGTAACTATCCTTGCCTTAACAATGTCAACATATAGCCCCTATTTAAGCTTTAAGTTAACTTATACCTTTAGTATATATAGGTTACTAACTAGGCCTTCTATAAAGCTATATATATTAACTATAGCCTTTATATTAAACTTCCTATAGCCTCACATAAAGTAAATAAGGTAATACTTTTTAGGGTAAAATACTACCCTATACTATATATACTTTATATACCCTTTTTAGAGCTCTATAGTTCTCTTTTATAATCTTACTATATATTAATATATTAAAGTTATTAATAAACCTAAATACTATAGTAGTGCCCCCTTATAGCTCTAGTAGGAGTATATAGGTAAAGAAAAGGAATAGAATTGGCAATAGCGCTGAGCCCTAGGTATACTAGTGTTTATTTATATTATTTATACTATATAGCCTCTAATTAAGAGCCTTATTATTTAATCCTTAAGGAAGGGCTTTATAAACTATACTATCTAATAGGGCATAACTTAGGCCTTTATATTATAGATTTTTTTTATAGAAGACTTAGTTAAAGGCCCTAAAAATATTAAGGCTAAGCAGTAAGGCTACTAGGTTTAGGTTACTCCTCCATAATATATACCTATTAGGTTAATAACTCTAGTACTATCTATATTAAGCGCCCTAGCCTTACTTCTATTTAGCTAGCTAGTAATATACCTATCTTTTCTATAATTCTAAATAGCTAGCTAGCTACTATTCTCTTAAGTAGCTTCCTAATAGTATTAAATAACACAATTAGCTAGTAGGCCTTTGCTATAGTACAGGACAGCTTTTATAATTTTTAGAGGACTATTATAATAAAGTCTTTAAATGGCTTTAGATAATATTAAATTGCTATATAACTACTAAAGAGCTTAGCAAGTACTAGGGCTAGCTATTCTCTATATATCTTAAGGAATTAATAAGTAATCTTTTTTAGGCCTAGGGCCTTATTAAAGGCAAGCCCCTTTAAAGCTATAATAATATTCTCCTTCTTAACTTCTTCCTTTATAGTTTATAGCTCTAGGTATATAAAAACCTAGTATATTACTAAGGCCTGACTCTATAGGAAGTGGAAAGAACTACTCTATAAGGATAGTAGCCTTCTCCTTATTATTATAGCATAGGGTCTTTTCTCCTAGTCTACTAATAAAAAAACTATAGTAGGGCCTTTAGCTTCCTATCTGCTATATATACCCATTTTACTATCCTTTATATCCTTTTAGGGTTATTTATTAGCCTTTTAATAGTCTACCTCTATAACTTATTAGCCTCTTACTAGATTGCCCTTTTCTTCTTATTATATATAACTCCATAGTTAATTTAGTTAGGTATTAACTAAGAGGCCTTTTATATCTAAAAGGCCTACTAAGTTTCCTTTACCTTCTCTATATATTCCTCTAACTATACTTTAAAGGCTTATAGTAAGGGCTATATATTAGGTACTATCTTTACTATAATATTCTTAATTACCTAGTATATAGCCTCCGCTAGTATATTTAGTATATCTCTTATATTATATAGGAAACCATATAAAGGCTAAAGCCTACCTTCTAGCTTACTCTACACTACCTTCTAATTAGCCTTCTTTTATAGCAGTCTCCTAAGTAATAAAGGCCCCTCTAGCGCTTTTATATCCACCTCTATAGTAATAAAAAGGTAGTTAGACCCTATATACTAGCAGTTTTATCTCTAACTCTATAATAGCCTATTAGTAATTTAGGGTAAGGTAAATACTAGGTCTAGTATACTCCTTAATATACCTTTTACCTATATCTCTATACCCACTTTAGTAACTTAGCTTAGGCTAGCTGCCTCTATAGCACAGATAAGGTTATTTGTAAGCTTGTAAGTATGGGAGAATTAAATAAGTAACTTAATTTCAAATATAGCTCTAAAGTCTCTATATATATATAAGGAGGATGCAGGGAATAAAGATAGGTGGCAAGAATTACGAGGGTAAGCAGCTGAAATGGTAAGATATACAGGGGTAAGCAGCTAAGGTAGTAAGACGGTAGTAAATAAGTCTAATCTTAGGTTAACAACAGTATGGTACTAGTAGTTGGTTACACACCCCCCTAGATTTAACGGTGTAGTCAAAGCTATAGAAAATAAATAAAGGTAGAAGCTATACTAAAATAGAAAATTTTAGATATAATTTAGGAGTAGTAAAGGGATAGGGTAACATTTAAGAGTCTTTATTAGGTAATATAGTAGTAATTTAATGTCAAATATCCACTAAATTTAATTGCTTTATCCACGCCTCGTGCCTTTAACGGGGTAAGATTTTGGTAAGGCCGTTAATAGGCATCTTATCTATAGGGACCTATTAGACGTTAATCTTTTTGTCTTAGACCTCCTATCTAAGCCAGTGCTAATGGACGTTAATATATCAAAGCTTAATATTAAGTTTTAGTGTATCTTGTCTTAGTAGGCGGATAGTCTATATATTGTTACATAGCAGGGTAAACTCGCGCTCTAAATTAAAATCAATTGCTTTAAAGAATCGTTACCACCAAATAATTTCAACAGTAGAAGTAGATAGGGAGAGAAGCTCCGCTTTAGTAGTTAAGCAAGTTACTAATTATTATAGGGTTACCTTCCAATCAATTAGTCCTTTAAATAGGATAAATAGGTATCCTTAAGAGCTCCATCTAGTATCTTTATGGTCCGCAAATACTGCGTTAGATGCTCCATAAAAGGTAACATCTTCTCCTTTAGGGTTTCTAAAGTAGACGTAGGCTCTAAATACTTCGCTAGAGTATTTAATAGCTATCAATTTTGTTCCAAGGCAGTAGGTAATAGCTTAGTTTGCTACATTAAGGTACTTTTAATTTGGATTAGTAAGAAATTCGGCCAGTTTTAAATACATCTTAGCAATATCAGGTCTTCTAAATACGGCTAGGTAAGCCAGTAAGCCAACCCATTATTAGTAGGCTAGTGTTCATTAAGGGTTCATCTACTAGTTAGACGGAATTAGTTTATTAGGTAGTAGTATTTTAGGGAACCTTCCTAGTTAAATATTAAATTAACTGGCTATCTTTTTAATATAGGAATCTTAGCAGAGCTAGAGCTTTCTACTTAGTCAATCTCGTTTAATTTAGATTCCTAGGAACTACTATAGGTCTCCTAGTACACGGATCTTATATTGGTGTAGTAGTTTAGCTTTAAATTCTTCCAGTCTTTAAAGGTCATTTTTAGTAAATAGAACGGCAATATCGTCTATATAAAAAAAGACAATAAGTCGTCCATCAGTATAAAGGCAGTTAGTACCTAAGATAGGCTTTAATTCAAATTTAGCCAGTATATTAGTAAGACTTTTAATCCGTATAACGCCATAAATAGCTTTAGGATATATCCATTTCAATTAAAACCTTTTAGGCAGTAGCAGTAAACTGGCTTAACAAGTCTAGCATTTATAAATATATTTACAGCATTATACTATTAAATTTCCAAATTAAATACGGCTGCTATAGCCATAAGGGCACGGAATATTCAAGTAGCTAGGGTTACTGCATAGGTCTCCTCTTTAGTAATCTATAGGTCTCCGCGGATATATAGTTAAGCTTTTAGCTTTTAAAGGTAACCGTTACTATCAAATTTATATTTAAAGACCTATTTTAGTAGAAGGATCTGCTCATTATATACTTCTTCTTTTAGTACAGTCTTAAATATCTCTTGGCATTTTAGGTTGTTATATTTTTTTATTATAGCATTTTAAAAGCTGGTAGTTAAAGGGTACTTTCTTAGCTCTTTTAAATTCCTTAGTTTAGGAGAAAGATTATCCCAATATAGAGATAAGGATCTAGTTTAGTTGACATCCTTTACTAGTCCTATAGCAAATCCAGCGTAGTAACCAACTAGAGTAGATAGATTAGATAGTGCTATTACATACACTTAATATTAAATTCGTTTGGAACTTTTTAGTAGGATAAGGTTAGTAGAAAGATTGGCCAAGACTTTATTAGCTTATAGAGCTGTATTTAACGGTTCTAGTAAACTGCTTAGCTAAATAGGACTTATTTCAATTATATCTAAGATATTGTCTTAAAGTCCTTATAGTGAGGTGTTTAATTCTAGTAAATCTAAAGATACCATTCTACTAAAAGTTGGTAACTGTTTAATGTCCTTTATAGGAAGCTCTGCTAAATCGTTTAATTTAGGTATAGTCGTTTAATCTAGATTTAAGGTAGGTCTATATAGAATAGATTTATCCTCAGATTTGTCCTTATAGAGAGGTTCTAGTAGACTAATTATCTAGATAGTATCTTTTAATACTTCCCTTAGTAGGTAGTCGATGTTTTAACCCTTAGGGTTATAGAATAAGGTCTTATCAAATATAACGTCTCTAGTTTAAATGACTTTATAAAGACTTAGAATCCAGATTTAGTAGATATTAGTTAAATTATAGCCAACTAGGTGTCTAATTAATGCATAAGGAGCTAGCTTATCTCCCTTTCTAACTTATTTATTTAGCATATAGGTCTTATAACTATATTTATGCATATAGGTAAGTATTAGCGGCTTACCATAGACGACCTTATACGGAGTTTTCCACCCTAGTTACTTATTTAGTATTTAATTAAGAGCATAGCTAGTAGTAAGAAAAGCTTCTGGTCCTAAAGATGGGGGTAAGGATGCTTCTAGCTATATAGATCTTAATCATTCCATAAGGGTTCTTCTAGATTGTTTAGCTCCGCCATTTTATTCCTCAGTATACGGTGCTCGACATTTAAAGGTAATGCCTTTATCTACACACCATACTTATAGGGTATCTTCCGTTTATCTAAATGCTTATTTATTATTACTCTAGAAGAAGACAACGTCTTAGTAGAATTATATTTTAATTAAGCGGTAAGTTTTACAAATAGTAGGTAGGACGGTAGCTTTATCCTTATTCTTAGAGGTAAACATAAAGTTAAATTTAGAATACATGCAGTAGAAATATATAATATATCTATCGCTGTTATATCCTAGTACTCTAAGGTAGATAATATTAAATACTAGCCGTTTAAATGGTTAAGTGGCTAGAAATTTATATTCTTATCTTTAGAAGATCTGCTGCGTGTGCTTTGCTAATAAGTAAACTTTACATTTAATTTTAAGTGGTGCTTATTCGTTGGTTTTAAATTCGGTTAGCTCTGCGCCAATAATATACTTAGGAAGCTGCATAATAGCATTAGGTCCTGCATGGCCGAGAATTTTGCGCCATCTTATAGCTGTGGCTCCGATTGGTTTACAGGCCATTTAGCTTAGCTAAAATCTTCCTGTTAAGAAGGTTGATTAAGTCAAATCTAGGGTACCTATAGGCTCTCTATATATTAATGCCCAGTGGCCCCCTAGTCGTTTCGTATAGTATACTGTTTCGCCAGTTGCTAGACGGTAGAGTATATTTCGTCTAGAGTCAAAATGGATATCGTTATTAGTAGCTCTTAAGAGTGCTATAATATTTATAAACATAGTGGGTACTAGTGCTATATAGAATAGCTTCATTTTTGACTTCCTAGTAGGTGTATTAATAGTAATGGTTACTATTCCGTAAGCTTATATTTTTTTGAAATTTCCTCTAGTAATTAGGTAGTCGTCTTCTACAGCTAGATAGGAGAAGGTAAAGTCTTCTTTATTATTGCAGACATGGGTATCTGCACTAGGGTTAAGTATCCAGGTATTCTAGAGTTTAAAAGGAGTTTAACCAGTACTAAATACGGCAGCATAGCTAGTCGGTTTAGTAAAAGGTAGGGTTTTAGAATTAAAATTAATTATAGATTCTATATTCTAATTATTCTCCTTTACTTCCTATTCTCTTTTTTGGATTTAGTTAATAATATGTTTAATCTAAGGTATAGATAAAATAGCTTCATCTACTTTCTTTTAGACGTCTACCCTTGGTCTCTATCCTTAAGGGCGCTTATACTCGGCGATGTAGTAGCATTCGTTAAACTAATATATAAGGCCGCATATGCATTCCTTGTGCCATTTTTAATTTAAATTGCTATTAGAATTAGAATTGCTATTAGAGTCTGAATTAGAATTGCTGTTAGAGTCTAAATTAGAATTGGAATTTGCGTTGCCTTAAAGAGTTATAAATGCGGAGTTATTGGCGGCTAAGGTAGATAATGCTTGCCGTATATAATAGTACTCCTTAAATTCCTTAATCAGATTAATAATAGATGGGGCTTTTTTATCTTTTCATTCTTTTCTAATTAGGTCTACTTCCAGTACTCCTATAAAACTAGAAGAGATGGCTTTAATAGCTTATACAAAATTATAGTAGGGCCTAAATCCCTATACGTCTAGAAGCTCTAATTCCTCTACTAGCTTATAGACGCTCCTCTAGCTGTTTAACCATTTTTTAATGCTCTATTTTTTGTTATAGGCTTTAAGAGCCGTGTATTAATTAAGGATATTGCACTTTTAACCTAAGGTGGTAGGGGCGAGTATAGTCTTTAACTCTTAAAGGCGTTTGTATACCGTTTTGAGGTCTTTAATAAGAGGGAGGTAGGCTACTAACGTTATCCGGACGATATAATTGCTGATATCGTTTATGGCTTGCTCTTGCTTCTAGTATAGGCGGATATTGTCCTTATATTCCATATAGAGTTAATTATAGGTAATAAGTTAGTTTGGATTTAGCTTAGCTATTAATATAGTAGTAGAAAGCACGTCTTTTAGTATAGGTTAACTAGGTAACTCCAGCTTTAGAAGCTCGTTTTTCTTCTTTAATAGGTTAATATATTGCCATACATTGTTTGTTTTAGCAGTATCTTAAATAATAAAAAACCATTGCATCCAATTAGATAGCCTTTTAAGGATAAGGTTAAATTTAAATAAGGTCCGTCTATATTAGTTATTATTTTTAGAAATTTAATAGATTAGGTAGGGTCTAAGTTAGCGTCTTAATAAAACCTTATTTTGACGTTTTTTAATTTGTTAGTTCGTTTGTCGGTTGGGTACATTTATTAGTTAGGTTTAACCGTCCGTTTATTTAGTAGGTGAAGAAGCTCAAGACACTTGTAAAGGTGGTAGAAGTAGTAACTTCGTAAATAAGGTAGTAGATTAATTAGTTAGCAGGTAGTGTAATCTAGACTTATAACTGTAAGCTTATAAGTATAGGAGAATTAAATGAGCGACTTGATTTTAAATGTAGCTCTAGAGTCTCTATATATATATAAGGAGGATACAGGGAATAGAGATAGGTGGCAAGAATTATAAAGGTAAGCAGCTGAGGTAGTGAGACGGTAGTAAGCAAGTCCGATCTTAGGTTGACAATAGCATAGTACCAGTAGTCGGTTACATTATTTACTATATTATCTGCACTTATTACTAATATACCCCCCTAAAAAGGATAGTGTAGATTAAAATCTCCTAATAGTATATATTCTCCTTTAGCCTTTAGCAGCTCTAGTAGCATATAAAGGCTACTATTTATCTATTAAGGGTTATAAATATTATAAATCTAAATAGTCCGCTTATAGCCCTCTAGCTTAATTATATATATGTCTACTAAGTAGTATATAGGCGCCTACTTATTTATATTAAAACAGACCCTTATATTACTAACTCTCGCATATATTAAGTAGTAGGACTTTATAGTATATATTATATTTCCTTAATTTTTCTACTATAGCTCCTAAATAGCTGGTATATCTAGCTAAGGGTCTACCTACTTCGCCTTTTATAGGAAGTAGAGCAGCATACTATTCCTACTATTATTAGTATTATACTATATAATTATAAGTAGTTTCTAGTATTCTAGCATAAGAGGTCTATATTAGCCTTTAAGTTAGCTAAATTAGTGTCCTCTAGTGTTTATATACTCCCTTATAATATAGTTTTAGTACCTATAAATACCTCCCTAAATCTAGGCTTCTGCTTCTACCCCTATATTAAGCTATATACTTAATAGGGGCTTCTAGGTTACTAGGACTTAAATTAGGGCGTATATATTACTATTTACCACTATTTAGAGTATTAATTAAAGGGTCCTCTAGCCCATTTTCTTCCTAAAGTAATTAATAATCTATAGTTAACTAACCTTTTAAGGGCCCTCCTCTGTCTATATAGAGTTCTTGTCACGGAGTGAGTACAAGTGGTGATAATATATAGCGAAGTAGATATTATTAAGCTATATACATAAACTGTGTGATAAAGTCAAGACGTTGCGTAAAGAGAAAAGATAAGGAAACGGGAAGAAAGGGTATATATCGCTAGTTTGGTTGCTTGGTCGACACGTACACGGAGCAGAATAGGATTCGAGTAGCGGTCCTAGCAGAACTTAGCAGGATTTGGTGGACTTGGCAGAATATAGCAGAATACGGCAGACTGCTGTCAGATTGCCGTAGATTACCGTTAGATTACTATCTCATGGTTAGTCTCTTCTTGCTGCGTAGGTGGAAATAGGTGGAAACAGGTGGACGTGTATAAGGTGTCACGGAGGAGTCCCATAACAGTACCCCCCCTTTAAACTCGAGCTTCTGCAAGATGGGGCTAAGGTAGTTCTGGGTAGAGTTTATAAAAGTCTTCTATAGCTTATATAAGTCCTACAGAGTTAACGGGTTCCTATAAGGGCTCAGTAAAGCCTTTCTATTTTATAAGGTATATATATTTACGTTTCCGTTTATTATACTTAATATCATTAACTCTTTTAACGAGGTATTCATCCTCACCATTTACTTTAACTGGTAGGGGAGGGTCTTAGATCTGTCCAGGTAGGGCGTCTAATACAGGGGCAGTAGGGCGGAGGACTGACGTATGGAATATAGGGTGGATTTTAACCATATTAGGGAGCTTCAGTTGGTAGGCATAAGGAGAGACAACTTTTTCAACCTTATAAGGGCCGGCGTTCTTCTAGTTAAGTTTCTTAGTAGGTTATTTTGTGTTTAGATTTCTTATATCTAGCTAGACAAAGTTGCTAACTTAGTAAGCTAGTGCTAGGGTTCGGTTCTTATTTACTGCGGCTTTATAGACAGACTAGGCCTATATTATTTTATTAGTAAAGAACTCTTATAGTTCTTCTATCTTCTTTACAAATTCATTTACTTCTGCAACTTATAAGGCCTAATAAGCTAGGCAAGGAACATTACTAAAGGGTTTAAAACCCATTCGCGGGTGCTAGCCGTAATTAGCTAGAAATGGGGAGACCTTTATAGTTTCTAAAACGGAGTTATTTACAGTAAACTCAGCAAATATAAGCTAGTCTATCCAGTTGTCCTGCAAATATGACGTATATATCCAAATATACTATTCCATTATAGCATTTACACATTCCGTTTAACCATCCATTTCTGGGTAATATGCCGTAGACAACAGCGCTTTAATGCGGAGTTGGGTAGTTAGTTCTTCCCAAAACGCCAAAACAAACTAGTGGCCTCTATTAGAGACAATCGTTTTGGGAAGTCTATAGAGTTTCCATACATAATCCAGAAACAGTTAGGCGACGGCAGGTATTAATATATTAGGGCAGGCGATTAAGTGTCTCATTTTAGATAGTTAGTCTATAACTACCATAATATTCGCACAGTCTTTACTTATGGGGAGATTAACAACGAAGTTAATTAAGATATCCTTCTATCTTCGGTCCGGAACAGGCAGTAGCTTTAAAAAGCCGTTGTACTTCTTATACAAGGCTTTAGCTTGTCGGTAGGTGTAATAGCTAGAGACATACCTTCATATTATATCGTGCATGTTTAGCTAGTAGTACTCCTATTAGAGCAGCTCTAGGGTTTTTCCTTAGCCTAGGTAGCCGGCTACCGGTAAATCATATACATGTTTAAGGAGCTTAAGCTTAAGTTTATTATGGTTAGGTATAACTAGGTAGTTCTAGTAGTATAAGCGGTCTCCGCGAGCTTTATATTTACTTAGAGAGATCTTTTTAGAGCATCTAACGCCATCTTAAATTAACTTAAGTGTCTCTTGGATAAACTCGTTATTTGGGTATTCATTAACTATAATCTGCTTAATTAACCGATCAGTTATTTTAAGAACGTATACTATAAGGTCTTTAGCTAGGGGATTAAATAATTTAGGGCAAAGCAGCGTTTAATTATAATAGACGCGCGCTTCTTCCTATACTGTTATATCTTGTAAACGTCGAGTTAGGGTATTAGGTTTTTAACCTTAAACGCCTAGGCGGTATATAATTAAGAATTAGAAACAAGATAGATATTCTAACTAGTAGGCTTAACAATAACTTAGCTGTTTTATGGTTATAAAGTACTGTAGATTCTTATAGTCGCTAAAAACCTTAATTAGAAATCCAACACCTTCTAGTTTAGGTTACCATTATTTAAAACATCTAATAATGGCTAATAATTCCTTATTATAGATCTCATAGTTACATTTAGCTGGACTTAATTATTTTAAGAAGTATGCTACTAAATGCAGTACTCCTTTCTTATTATACTAAGACAGAATGCCTCTAGTAACATAGTTAGATAAATTAGCTTCTATAATACTCTTTCAGTTTAGGTTAAAGTATTAAAGTACGGGTATAGTAGTGAATATAACTTTTAGATAGGCAAAGGCCTTCTTACATTCCTTATTAAAGATAAAGGCTTTGTCCTTTTATATTAGAGCCATAAGAGGTAAAACCAGGGTAGAGAAGTTATTAATAAACCGTTAGTAGAAATTAGCAAATCCTATAAAGGCTCTTACGTCCTTAACGTTCTTAGGTTCTTACTAGTTTACAATTACTTTAATCTTCTTTGGGTCCATTTATATACCGTCTATAGAGATAATAAGTCCAAGGTATAGAACTTCCGTTTTATAGAACTCGCATTTATCTACATCTAATTATAGTCCAGCTCCACGTAGGGCTTTTAGGACAAGGTTAATATGTTTCTTATATTTAGCTAGGTTATTGCTATATACTAGGATATCATTAATATAAGCAGTACAGAAAACGTCCAGGTAAGGTCATAAGGTATTATTTATAAAGTGTTAGAATAAACTTAGGGCATTTACGAGGCCAAATAGCGTTACTAAGTATTTAAACAGTCTATATCTAGTACGGAATGCGGTAAGCCATTTATCTCCTTTTATAATACAGAGGCGGTTAAATATATAGATAAGGTCAAGTTTTATATAGTAGCGAGCCTTACTTAATCAGTTCAGTGTCTCTTAAATTAATAGGAGCGGGTACCAATTCTTAATGGTAATAGCGTTAAGAGCTTGGTAGTCCATATAGAAGCGTAAACCACCACCAGGTTTCTTAATAAAGATTACAGGTATAGCTATAGGCAAAGAGCTTGCTCTAATAAATCCTTTACTTAGGTGTTTGTCTAAGTACTTCCATAGCACTTAGAGTTTATTTTAGGACATTCCGTATAAGGGTCTAAATCCTAGCTGTTTTCCTTCTTCAAGTACGATCTTATGGTTGTATAGTTAGTGTTTTACTAGTTTATTAGCTTCCTTTTGTAAAAATACTTCCAGGTTATTATAGTGGCATACTAGTACTTTCGTAGCAGGGTTAGTGTGTTTCTTTAGTGCTAAGGCCTTTTTAATATTGGCTATTATAATAGCGAAGATCGTATATTTAGGTTTCTTGGCAAGTTATACTAATAGGGTAGCTCCAATTATATAGATATTTAAGGTGTTAAGCAAATTTAAATTGTCCTTAGTTTCTTATATGGTTTCTTATTCGGGCTTAAGTTTAGTATTAGGTACAGAGTCGGTGTTAGATTTAGGTTTGGGTTCTTTAAGTATCCTTTTTATAATAGAGTACTAGTTTTTTTAGTACTTTTATATATTAAGCTTAAGCTTCTACTTAGTTTGGGGTGTAGTAGTCAGAGTCGGTTTATATAGTCATATGTTATTTCCGGGTTCTTAGTAAACATCGGTGGAAATCTTATAGTAGAATTTAGTGGAATTCTTAGGTAGGTGGAATTGGGTGGATTTCTTAGGTATAGGGTGGACATTAGTGGAAATTTTAGACTGGTAAATCTTGGTAGATTTTCTAGATTTCAGTTTAGGGTCTAAGTAGTAGGTTATAAGACACTTCTACTTATAACGGGAGGCGGTAAATAGAAGCTTAAGGTTATCCTAATTAATAGTTACCTTATATAGCTTTATCTAGGGTTGTCTAAGGATTACTAAGTAACCTAGGGTGGTAACAAAAAGCCTAATTAGTTCTTTATGGTTTAGGTATTAGAGTCTTAGGAATACTATATAGGTAATACGGCCTAAGATAGTACGTTTACCATCAAATCCAAATACGTCAATATGCTAGTTAAGGGGGGTTAGAGTAAAACTATTATCTTACGCAAAGATCTTATTAATAAATCCTATGCTACTAGCTCCTATATTAATTAGGACTTAAGCATTAACCTATTAATTATTCTACTAAAGACAATAGTTAACAGTTATGCTGCAATCCTAAAAGTTAGAGTTTATAACATCTAAAGCATTTAATGAGATCCTAAGGCAGCGCCGTCCTAGAGAGCGACTTAGCTCCAGAACCTTCCTTTTAGAGGTAATTAGGGTGGAGTTCTTATAGCATGTTAATTATAGCTTCGTCCTTATAAGTGGTGCTTACTGGATACAGGGCTAGAACCAGGTGGAGATTAGGGACAGTAACTAGAGAATTAATGCGGTAAACGGCTGCTAGTGTTAGCCGTTTGTAATTTACATTAGGGCAAGGGGATGGAGCAGTGGTTAGAGAGATAGGAGCTACTTCTATACTTAAAATAGAGGCCTAGCTTAGTGCGTCGTTCTTATTTAAAGGACCCTAGTAGGGCGTATCTTAGGGTTCCAGTGTTAATATCCATGGCGTTAGGGTGCTTAGGCTAAGACAATAACTTAGTAGATGTTTATAGGGTTATTATATTATATTAAGGAGCGGACTTCGGTGTTAGACGTAGTATATTATTATACTATTTATTAATAATGTTTATATAAGCGTTGAGGGCTCCTAGTAGGTCTATACCTATTAGGGAGGTTTTTAGTTTAGAACTTAGGGATTTAATAAGGCTGTTAATTAGTGCGGAGTTATTCTAGCCTGTTTCTTTTACATAACAGTTAAATTTAGAGAAGTATATTAGAAAGCTTTTTATTCCTTAAGTTATGTAGTTTATCTTTCTCTAAGTAGTAGCTTAGCGGTTTAGGTCACTATATATAGCTTTAAGAAGTACAATTAGGCTTAGTACTAAGTTTAGTTAAAGAGGTTTAATAAGGTCAGCTGCATCTCCTCCTAGTTAACTTAGGGCATAACAGAGTCGGTTAGCTTCAGTTAGGTAGCAGTCAGTATTACCAGTTAGCTTATTTTTAAGCCGGCTTAGAAATGATTGGAGTTCTTATTGTTTACTAGTGAATATTGGAGGGTCTAGTAATCGTTTAGATTATTATAGCGCAGTAGTCGGTTCTATTGGTGGGATAACTATTGCTAGTTTAGGGCTCGCGTTCCGCGTATTAGCTTCTAGTAATAGTAACCAGTCTTAAGGGCTTAGCGTAGGCATTTTAAGGGTGCGGATTTCTTCTTAGAGGGCCTTAATTGTTTTCTAGTGCCGTGCTTCTTGTTTGGCTTGCTATTAAGCTATAGCAGCTTGGTTTTATGCGAGGGCGTCTATAAAGGACTTTTATATATCTACTAATTGTTCCTAGAGTGCGGATATAATATTGGCGGCCATTATAGGGGCTTTAAGGTCGTTCTGCATTTTAAATAGGGCGGGGCGGAGTATAGGTTTTAATGCAACGTAGTATTACGGAGTAAGTATAAGTGGTGATAATATATAGCGAAGTAGATATTATTAAGCTATATACATAAACTGTATAATAAAGTTAAGACGTTGTGTAAGGAGAGAAGGTAAGGAAATGGGAAGAAAGGGTATATATTGCTAGTTTGGTTGCTTGGTTAACACATACATGGAGCAGAATAGGATTCGAGTAGCGGTCCTAGCAGAACTTGGCAGGATTTGGTAGACTTGGCAGAATATAGCAGAATGCGGCAGACTGCCGTTAGATTGCCGTAAATTACCGTCAGATTGCCATCTCGTGGTCGGTCTCTTCTTGCTGCGTAGGTGGAAACAGGTGGAAACAGGTGGACGTGTATAAGGTATCACGGAGGAGTCCCGTGACAGTTCTTCTATATAGCTGTCTCCTTTAGCTTTCTTTTCTTAGCTTATTATAAGGCCTCTTTTATAGTAATCTTATACTATAATTATAATTACTGTCCGCTTATAAGCGCCTTATAGGCGTTACTATAGTATATTAGTATAAAGGCCCTAATTACTACAGCCTTCTTCTACTACGTCCTCTTAATACTATATACCCTACTCTATACCTTATAGTCTGCCTTATAGTTAATATACTTCTTAGGTAGATCTCCTATATAATTACTAGTATTATACTACTTAGCGTAGTGTCTACATCTAGTCTCTCTTCTATAGCTCTTAGCTATATAGTTAAAGCCCTAGCTGTAAGGGATATTTTATTTCTTACTTAGGTGCACGCCTAGGGACTCTTAGGAGTTGCTAAGGTTAGCCTTTGGCTAGCCCTTGGCACCTTTTTATAAGCTCCTTAGGCCTATAGCCCTTCCCTCCTTATTGGTTCGTCTCTGTACTAGGGTATTACTATACCTAATCTTTACCATATCGTCCTCTTCTATCAGCTTTCCTTATAACTCATACTTGGCTTGCCTACTCCCTACTGTTTACCTAGGCAATAGCCTTATACTAGCATTTAAAGCACTATATTACTAAGAATATTATCTTATACCTTATAATAAGGTAATAGTATTATCCTAGGAACTGGCCCTAATTAAATAGTATATTTACTATCTCTTTTAACTATACGCCTATAATAAGCAATAATTTAAACTTTTTTTCTATTTGGACTCTTTCTAGCCTTTTCAATACTAGCCTCTCTACTATAAGCCCTACTATAGTATAATTCCACTTTATTATATCCTCTATTATCTACTTAGCCTCTATTATCTACTTAGCCTCTATTATCTACTTAGCCTCTATTATCTACTTAGCCTCTATTATCTACTTAGCCTCTATTATCTACTTAGCCTCTATTATCTACTTAGCCTCTAAGCCCTAAATAGTAAGGCTTATAGGTACTATATAGACCTCTACTAGTACTAGCAGAATAGCTAATATAGCAGAACGCCTTAAGATCTTTATCTACCCTATTTCTTATAGCAGCCATCTCTTATATCTTTATCTATAATATATATCCTAATATTACCACTCTATAGCTTCTTTATAGCCTATATCCTATAAATATCTAAGGGTTTTATAGCCTAGAGCTTGTAGACTAGGGCTTAGATATTTTATTTTAAGGCCTCTTTATAGTTAGCAGCATTCCCTATATAGATTATAATTATATATACTTCTATAGGTTTATAGGTAGCTTATTTTATAGCTTAGGGTATTATAGGTATAATAGCAGCAGTATATATATAACAGCGGACCTATAGACATCAGTTATTACGGCTAGCGATCCCATAGAAGCGATCCGATAGATTAAGCAGCAATAAGGGGCTATATTATGAATAAACTAAGATAAGGAGCTAGCAAAGGGTACGGCAGGCGACCACGTACGTCGTCGGCGTTGGAACAACCTTGATCCGTCTTGCTTATATTTTAGTGTGATGATGTCGTGCAGTTAGCTGAACCGTCACATTACCCCCCTCTAAGTCAGGAAGATCGTCCTTAATCTTTGTAGTTAGGCCCTTCTTATCCTCCTCTTCTTTCCGTCCTTTTCTGCCTTATTATTCTTCTCTAAGGGCTCTAAATCTTTACCCCTAATATACGCCTCTAGCTATTGCGGCAGCCGTACGGGTAGGCCGGTATTATGGGGTCTCTTGTTGTGGAACGCCTTAAGCTTATAGGGAGCGCCAATAAAGCCGTCTGCGTTATACCAGGTGTTGTTTGGGTTATGGCCTACCTAGCTAACCTTATATTGTAACCTTCTGCGGTAAACCCTACTAGCGAGAACCTTATTAACTTTGTACTCCAGCTCGCCGTTAATTAGGACTGGCTCCTTTAGCTCTCTATTCTGGCCTAGTATGGGGTTATCTGGATCCTTCCGTAGTCGGTTAGTGTGGAAGACGTTTAACATCTTTATATGCGGAGGTAGGTCGATAATATACGAGTATCCTTCTATACCTAAAATCCTATAGGGCCCTGCAAGTTGCCTATCTAATTTAACGCTTAATTGGTTAGTAGCCTATCCCTTTCTAGTGACGTATACCTGATTGCCTACCATAAAATCTGGTTCGCGATAATGCTTATTAGCCTATTTTACCTATTGCTTTTGGGTCCTAGCTAGATTAGCCCTTGCCTATTTAACTACTTCCTAGTTCCTATATGTAAAAGCTTAAGCTTCCTGTCGTATTAGTCTCTTGCGGGGTGTTGGGGTTGCTTGTATGCGTTCCTTCTAGTTAAAGTGGAGCCTTGGCTTAAACCCTAGTTCTAATTCATATGGTGTAAAGCCTATAGATTTGTGCGGTAAGATTGCCTGTGTAAAGTCTATGTAGGGGAGGAGCTCCGACTAATTGTCCTAGTAATAATTGATAAAGGGCCTTAAGCGTTGGTTTATATACTGGTTTAGCACCTCTGTATTACTATTAGTTTGCGGGTGACTAGCTGTAGAGAGCTTTTGCCTAATGCCGGTTAGCTTATATAGATTGTCTGTAAAGGCTGAGATGAATTGGGGTCCTTAGTCTAATGTTGCTGTCTCTGGAAGGCTGTATATACGCTAGATGTGTTGGTAGTATAAGTTTACTGCGTTAGCTGCAGTAGCTGTCTTATAGTAGGGTAGCGAGAAGGCTCTTTTACCTAGCTGATTAACAACTATAAAGACGTTATTGAAGCCCTTCCTGTCTATTAAGAAGGACTTAAAATCAAAAGAGATGTGCTGCCAGCAGCGTTTACTAATTGGTAGGGGATGCAGTAAGCTAGGGGTTTTATTGTGAGGTATGTGGGTCCTCCTACACGTCCTATAGTTGCTTACGTAGGTATTGCAGTCTGAGGGTAATCCTGGCTAATAGTATTGGTCTGCTACCAATTTCCTTGTCTTGCTCTTGCCTGGGTGAGTAGTTACTTAACAGGAGTGTACCTCTGCAATAAGGTAGGTACGGAGGCAGTTAATATTAGGGACTATTAGCTTGCTAAAGTAGGTAAGTAATCTATTTTAGAGCTTTTAACCCTTCCGTTCTTGCCTAGCTAGCTGATGTAGTCCTGCTAGCAATTTACTAGTTTGGTTGGCCTAGAGAATCTGATTAATTAGCTTATACGGTTCCCGTTTATAATTTGCTGCAGCTAAGAGGTCCTTTAAGGTTGTATCCAATGTGGCGATTGTAAGGGCGGGGTTGACTAAGTATATAGTATGTGCAGCTACGTCCTTCTCCTTCTGCGTCTTTAGGTCCTCCTATTTACATAATAGGGTGTCGGCTACTATATTTGTCGTGCCTGGCCTATACGTAATCCGCATGTGGAAATTAGCAAGTAGGTCTACCTAGTAGGCTTGTTGTGGATTTAGTAGTTTCTTAGTTATAAAGTACTTAAGGGCTTAATAGTCTGTAACTGCCGTAAAGGGGGTACGTTGAAGGCTAATAAGGTGACCTCGCTATTCTTATAGACCTCTTATTACCGCTAGTATTTTTTTATTGTGGATCTCGTATCGCATCTCCTTAGGGCTTATTGTCTTTAAGAAGAAGGCCACTGGCTTTTAGGTCCTATTGTCTTGGAGCTAGTTAAGTACCCTAGCTACTACTCTATTACTTATATTAGTTTTTATACGGGTGTCTTGGGACGGCAAGTAGTGCTTTACTACGCTGCCTAATAGCATAAGGGCCTTAGCTTGCTTAAAGGCCTTAAGCTCTTCTTCCCCTAGCGGGTGCTATGCTTCCTTCTGCGTAAGCTTAGTAAGCGGTTGTATAATATGGCTATAGTTTTTTAAGAGGGCTTGGTAGAAGTTATAAAACCCTAGAAAGGACCGCACCCCTTTAATGGAAGTAGGGGGCTGCTAATCCCTTACTGTAGATAGCTTGTTAGGGTCTATAGTGTCACGGAACCCGACCGTAGGGGCCTCTATAGGAGAACCCCGTGCTCTTGCGTATACCTCGCGTATAGCTTATGTCAGCTACGCGAGGGTATATCACCTCCTTACGCCCTTGACCCTTACGATCGATCGCGCAACGTCTTGTAGACTCCCCGAATATATACGCTTTGTAGCCATTGCCCGCGTTCCGTGATAATAGAGATTCCATTAGTCCTAATAATAAAGCCTAGGAACTTTGTCCTGGTGATATTAAACTCGCTCTTTCTGATATCTGCTTATAGGCCTGCCTTTTAAAGCCTCTGTAGGACCTTCTTAATATGGATCTTGTGCTCTAATGGGTTGTCTGAGTAGATTAGGATGTTATTTATGTAGGCTATACAGAAGTTGTCCAAGTAGTTAAAGAGAATGCTGTTGATGAATCTCTGGAAGGATGTGGGGCCGTTGCATAGTCTAAAGGGTAGAACGTGGTACTTGTACGATCTGTACCTTGTATGGAAGGTAGTTAGGTCCTCTACCTCTTCCTTTAGCCGTATATGGTAGAAAGCCTGTCAAATATCTAGCTTGGTAAAGATTTTAGCCCTTAACAACCTTGTTAACGTCTCCTTAATTAGTGGTAGCAGGTAATAGTCTTTCTTGGTAATCGCATTGAGTTTTTAAAAGTTAATGTAAAATCGCCACCCCCCTTTAGGCTTCTTAGTAAATAGAACTGGGGCTGTAAAGGGTGCGTCGCTTAGCACTATAAATCCCTTATATAGGTGTTTCTATAGGTAGACCTTGACTAGCTCCAGCTGTTTTAATGATATATTATATAGCGGGCTAGGGGCTAGATCGCTGCTGCTGCCTTTAAGAACGATATCGTGGTCCACCCCTTTGCGATGCGGTGGTAGTATATTGGAGGTAGCTTTTGAGAAACCATTAGCGTACTTTTGATAGGGCTGTGGTAGCTTCTTGTAGATGAGCCGACGAAGTTCTTTCTTATTATTAGGTAGGGTGTCCTGCCCCTTTCTGTCCTCTATTAGCCGTTCTATCTTATAGAGACTAGTAGATCTGATTATTACGCCCTTACGCTTTGTTCCGTATAAGAAGCTCCTGGCCGTAAGTAGCGTAATATCTGCCGCTGTAATATCCGCTGCTCCAATATCCGTAATAGGCGAAGGCTGCTTTACTCTTAGCTTTAATGGTAAAGCTAGTTTTAGGTGAAGCTGATCCTTTATCTTCTTAATTGTATCTTAGGTATTAATCTTCTAGGTATGCTTATAGTTGTATAGGGCCCGTTTAGTTCGCTCCAATTTGCTTTTAGTAGGGGGCCTCTCTCCTTAAGGTTCTCTGGTTATAGCTATACGCTTAAGAATACGTTAAGGGGTAGGTATAGGCTCTTAATCTAGTAGTGCGTCTCTTTAATCTGCATCCTTCTAGTAATCCTCGTTAATTAGTGGGGGTAAGAGCTCCTTTCTTGGTATAATCACGTCCTACCTACTATGGTAGTTTCTCTTAGTTAGCCATAATAAGGTGCGGTGCTTATAGTTAATTAGGGCCCTAGTCTTCTTAAGCTACTTGCGGCCAATATAAAGGTTATGGCGTCCGGTATTATAGAATAGGAACTATATGGGGACTCGCCGGCCGTCTATAACTAGGTTAGCCCTAAAGAGCTGTCTAATTATGTCTATCTGCTAGTTATTATGCCTAGATATAGCAACTCCTCGTCCCTTAATCTTATAGAACTTTGGTTATAGTTGTTACTTAATAATTGGCCGCAGCTTATAGTGTATAAAGGCCTCGCCGCCTGTACCTAAATTGAGTAGGCTTATTATATTAAGAGCTACACCTTCTAACGCGATCCTGTATTGTATTGTAAGGGCTGCGCCTCCTAGGATCTCCTTAAGCCGCATAGGGGCTGTATAGATTGCTCCAATCTGCTCTAGGCAAGAGACTTTGCCTAGAGCTGTTTATTTTCCGACTCTACTAAGTTAATAGCTATCTTATACTCCTCGCTTTAATCAATTGCCTTGGCTTCTGTCTTCTTTAGCGTAGGGCAGTCCCCAGAATAGTGTCCTTACTTACTATAGTTAAAGCAGGTAGCTGTTGCCTTTGTAGCCAGTACTAGGGTTAAGAACTGTCTAGGTGGGAGACTTTTAGTTTTTTTGGCGTCCTTGCTAGGAGCTCTCTTAGCTTGGACTACTTGATGGTCGTTCTATTCCTTACCTAACTGCTTTAGCCCTTAGGCGTACTATTAAGCAGTCTTATAATAGGCGTTAAAGCTATATCCTTTATCTGCTACCTTGACTTCTATTTAGACGCGTAGGCTGTTATAAAGCTTATTATAAAGCTCCTCTTTCCACTAATTTTGTGGCATCCTAGAGACATTTGCCAGTCGTATAAAGTTAGATTAGAAATTGTTAAAGTCACCTAGGTATGGCATCTTTAGGCTTTTAAGTTCCTGCCGAGCTTTAATCCAATAATCTGGGTCCTTAAAGACATTCTCCAAGAACTCAAGTACCTCCTTATTAGTAGGGTTGTGTTTTATATCGCGCTCTGCCTCTAAGTAGGGTGAGAGGTAGTTATAAGCTTTGCTACCTACGCGTGTCTTAATATATGCTACCTTTGCATCTTCTTCCTAATCTAGGTCGTCTTAGTAGAACTAGTCTGCATTAGATTAAAGCTTGTTTTGTATATAGCCACTCTAGGCCTAATAGGTAGGTTCTTTCCTATCTATAAGTATAGGTGGGTCTGGAAACTTTGCTATATGTCCTAAGCCCGTACTACTGCTTATCTAAGAGAGTGGGGTCCCTTCTTATATTGTCTATGATAGTGTGCTTTCTCACTTACTATCTTCCCGATCTAGGGCTTGTATGGTAACCTTACGGCCCATCCTTAATATCTTCCAATTGGCCTTATGGAGCTCGTCTGTCCTATTATCTAGGTGCTCCTTGAGCTCCGCTATCTTCGCCTAAGCCTTCTCTTTCGCATTGAGAGCTTTATGTGCGTGGTTATTGGTAAGACGCTATAGTATAGCAATCTGCTGTTCCATCGCCTTTCTTTGTATTCCCTGGAGTCTCAGCTCCTCTATAAGTTTGGTTGCAGGTATCTTAGATAAACTTTGGATGGTTGCGGCTGTATACTCTCTCTTAGTCTCCATCTTAAAGTATATAGGGTCTTCGGTGTCCAATGATTGTGTTATAAGACGGTCCTATTTGCTCTTTATATCGTCTAAAAGCTCTGTCTCGCTATAGTACGGTTGGAGCTTTGGTGGCTTAAGTGTCGAATATACGGGTTCCTCGCGGTCTGCCAGGGTTGGGTCGGTGGCTATCTTCAGCGCGCTTGGTCTTAATGCGCTCTTTTTTGCCATAGTGTCTCCTTTTATCTAAATTTATAATTAGAATAATCCTTCTAATCTAATTGCCGCAGTCTCTTCTTTTAGCTGCTTAATCGCTGTTATAGTTGCCTGCACCGTTGCAGGGCTTTTAGAAGGTGGGTTGGTTGGTAGTCGTGGTAGTAGACTAGCTCTCTGTCCGGCTACGCGTTTGACCGTTGAACCTAGTATTATGTCGCCTCTATAGGTTAGATGAGGTTAATCTTAGTTTAATGTTACGGCTAGCGATTCCGTGGAAGCGATCCAATAGATTAAGCGGCAATAAGGGGCTATATTATGAATAAACTAAGATAAGGAGCTAGCAAAGGGTACGGCAGGCGACCACGTACGTCGTTGGCGTTGGAACAACCTTGATCCGTCTTGCTTATATTTTAGTGTGACGACGTCATGCAGTCAGCCGAACCGTCACATTAGTCCGTTCTTTATAGCTATTATTATAGCCCTTTAGAGGGCGCTAATATTTATCCAGATTACCTTTATATCTTAGGTATATTGTTTTTAAAGTTCTTAGGTCTAAATAAGCTCTATTAATATAGTAAAGGCTACCTAAAGGGTTATAATTGTAGTAGTAAGAAAGGAGAGTATAGTAGTATACTCCTTGTCTGTATTAAGAGGACATTTTCATAGTACCTACTAGGTTTATTTTATGGCTTATATAGTTTTAAGAATATATTTCTAAAAGGGGCACTATTTAATTAGAGTTATTAGGGTTAGGGGTGTAACGGGCTCGTATAAATGCTTCTGAACCAAAGCTTGTAGATTGCTACTATACAAGAATACTAAGCTAAGGAGAAGAAGAAGAAGAATCGTTCAGGGGCAGTAGGTAGGCATGTCGCGAGGGCCGCCAAGGCGCTACTGGTAAGCGGGCCAATAGCGATTTTGCATGCCGGGCATGGAAAATCCTGATTGGTTGAATATAGCCGGTGACGCGCTCTAGCACCGTTACATCACCCCCTCCTCCTAAAAAAGCCTGCCTTTAGGCTTTGTCCGAGTTCTTTATTATTGTCTAAATTATTATAGTTATCTAACCCCTCTTCCTAGCATTTAACCCAGCTATCTAACTTACGTGGTGGTCTAGGGAGGTCTAGGTAGGCTAGGTGGAAATCTCATAGCTTATAGGGAGAGTACTTAAAATTGGATGCGGGGTACCATTTTGGATCTTTATCATAACCTACCCAGCTCGCACGGTATTTTAAGGTACTACGGTCCTTCTTCACTACTAAAATCTCTTCGACTTCCCATTCTTCGTCCTCTACAATCTGAATTAGTAGTAGGGGGTCGTTATACTGTCCAGGCAATAGGTCGTCCACGGCCTTCCGCAGTTGGTCCGGAGAGAAGACAGGGTAGATCTTTATTAACTCTGGTAGCTTAACCTTAAAAGAGTGCCCTACCTTTTTAGGGATTTTATAGGGGCTAGCCATTTGGTGGTCTAGCTTGCGGCTTAGCCTCTGGGTTTTCCAGTTCTTTATTAACACCCATACCTTATCTCCTACGTGGAAGTCTACCTTGCGGCAATATTAGTTTATATTAGACTCTTTCTTCTCTTATGCCCTTTTTATAATTGCTTAGGCAGTCTCCTAGGCCCTATGCATTCTCTTGGCGAATATCTGGGCCTCTTTATAGCTAAGGCATTCGCGGGCCGTTATATGTCCTATAGGTCTATCCCAATCAAAGGATGTTCGTGGCCTATATCCATAGAGTAACTCAAATGGCGACATTCCTATACTATCATAAGGGAGCGTGAGCTGTGCGTAGTCTATTATAGGTAGTAGTTCCAACCAGTTGTCCTAGTAGTAGTTAACAAAGGGGCGAAGTCACTAGTTAAGGTACTAGTTTATAATCTTGGTTTAGCCATTGGTCTAAGGGTGGAATGCGGTAGAGAGCTTAATTTTAATCCTAAGGATGCGGTAGAATTTATTCTAGAAGTCTAATATAAACTAAGGTCCATGGTTAGAGATAATTAACTTAGGAGCGCCATGGATCTAGTAGATGTTGTCCATATACATACAGGCTATGTCCTTTACGGTTATAGTCTTAAAGCAAGGGAGGGAAATGGCTTGCTTACTTAGTTAGTTAACTACTACAAAGGCCATATTATAGCCGTATTTGTCCTTTAGGAATAATTTAAAGTCTATTATAATATGTTGCCAAGGGCGTTCGGGGACTGGCAGTAGTTATAGCTATCCAGGAGTTTAGTCCCTAGGGGTATTCGCGCGTTTATAAGCATAATAATTTCTAATAAATTGTTCTATATCGGACAAAAGTCCTCGCCAATAGTAACAAGGCGATAGTAGTTGGTAGGTCTTATCTTAACTAGGGTGCGCCGTAGAGACTTAATAGTGGGCTTTACGGATTAGCTCTGTTTATAGGTTGTTAATATCTAGAACTATAAGCCGTTCTTAGTATAGGAGCAGTCCGTCTTCTATTTCCAAACTAGGGTTACCCCCTATAGCTTAATCGCGGAGGGCTTTTAGGGATTCGGCTGTGTGGTTTACGGTTAAGATATAATTAATTAGTCCTATTAGTTTATCTAGGGTCTCTCCTTCTATAGGTACTACCTTATTCTATTTAGAGCTTAGTTCCTCAAGGATATACAGGTTAAGTTGTTTGGTACAGAGGAGGGCGCGTGTTTAGTACTAAGCCTTTAGCTTATCTTGTAGCCCCACATCCTATTCTCTCTGGGTTAGGGCGTTAGCCTTAACATTTTGCCTACTAGGGCGGTATATAATCGTAAAGAAGAATTGGGAGAGTATTTTGGCCCACCAGGCCTATTAACCAGTAAGTTGTTTTGTTATTATAAAATACTTAAGGGCTTTATAATTGGTATAAACCTTAATTTAAGAGTCTGTGCTTCCAAGCTCTGCGCGCCACTGGGATAATAATTGTATAATAGCTAACATTTCCTTATTATGCACTTCGTAGTTGCACTTAGCTAGGGCCATTGTTTTTAAGAAGAACGTAATAGGGTACCATTTGCCATCTAAGTATAGCTATAAAAGGACTCCCGCTACTACCCTATCGGAGGCGTCCGTTTCCAGCATTAATTTAAGGTCTAGGTTATAGTAACAAAGGATTAGGGAGGAGATAAGTTAGTCCTTTAACTCCTTAAAGGCTTTTATACAGTTATTGTTAAAGATAAAAGACGTGTCGTTCTTAGTTAGTCATATAAGAGGCTTAGCTACAACTCCGTAGTCATGGATAAACTAATAGTAGAAATTATAAAAGCTAAGGAAGGACTAGATTCCTTTTATAGTATAAGGGGGTTTCTAGTTACAGATTACCTTAACCTTCTCTAGGTTAACTTCAATTCCTTCTATACTAATAATAAACCCAAGGTACTTTATGCGTTTTACTCTAAATTTATATTTTTTGATATTAACTTATAGGCCTGCATTCTATAGTCTCTTTAGGACCTTCTTAACATAAACTTAGTGCTTAAGTTCGTTGTCTAAGTATATAAGAATGTTATCTAGGTATGCCATATAGAATTCATTAAGGTAGTCAAAAAGAATATTATTTATATACCATTAATAAGTGGCTGGCCCATTCATCAGTCCAAAAGGAAGGACTTTATATTTATAAAACCTGTAATGGGTACGGAACGTTATTAGGTCTTCTAATATAGGGTCCATTCTAATTCAGTAAAAAGCTTGGCGGATATTAAGCTTAGTAAAGATTTTAGCCCAGCTTAAACGTGCAAGGGTTTTATTAATTAAAGGGAGAGGATACCGATCCTTTTAAGTAATAGCGTTTAGCTTCTAATAGTCGATATAGAAATAAAGGCTTTTATTAGGTTTCTTTATAAATAAAATAGGGGAAGTAAAGGGAGCCTAGCTTAGCTTAATAAACCCTTTATAGAGGTTGTCAATTAGGTACTGCTTTATTGCCTTTAGTTCCTCCATAGTTTGCTAGTAAAGGGGGCTATAGCCTAGGGAGTTATTAGTCTCTAACTAAATCTTATAATTATAGGTTTAGTGGGGGGGTAGTATATTTAAAGCTACTTTTAAGAACGCGTCTCTATGGTTTAAGAGGTAATTAGGGAGAAGGCGCTTAACTGGTTTCTTATTAGTTTCCTCTACTAGCACTTCTTCCCTCTTAGCAATGATCTGGTTAATTTTATATAAACTAGTAGTAAAGACTTTATTATCCTTTTAATATATATTAAAGTGGAAACCTATAGCACTAATTGCCGCAATATCTACTATAGGGGTATTATATAATAGTAGGGTCATCCGTGGCCTTAGGGGCTTTTAGGGTATTGGTATTGTCCTTACTCCTCTTAGCTCTTGTTGCATCTTCTAAAGGTTGTCCTTTATATCCTATTGGTATATCCTCTTCCCTATTAGCCGGATCTCCGTAATTTAGAAGTTGTCTACATTAGTGTCTATTCCACTTCCATAAGTAGAGTCCTCCTCGACTATAGTCCTTTGGGGGAGTATCCTTGTTGGTATAGAGTTCCTGCCGGCCTCGTGGCGGGTATCTTCTTAGGTAAAGGCTAGGTTGCGGTTCCTAATATCTTACTAGTAGGTAGAATTAGCCTTCATAGCTAACATCTTGCGGTTAGTGCGGATTTCCCTAATAAAGGAGGGTAACTTTGGTCTATTCTCCGGCTAGACAAACTATCTTTGTTAAACATTTAGCTAAATATTAAAGTAGGACATTTATTTTCGGCTAAGAATTATATCGTGTAACCCTAGGTCTAGGATACAGAAGGGGGTACTAAACTAGCGTCGTCTATTAATAGCGATATATAGCTTTAAAACGTGGGTAACTGGCATACTGGCTTAACCATTGTAGCCTTTTACTTAAACAGGCTTCTCTAGTTAGGTAGCATTTACATTTAAGAACTTAGCAACATCATTTATATAAGCAGTGTTTATAAAGGCAAGGCCATTTGCTCTAGTGTTAATAAGGGCAGTTGTATTAACTCTATATCCATTTTAAGATACTATATATAGAACTATAAAGTGTTTTCTACCTATTAGCTAACTTAGATTAATCTCTTTAAGATTAATAGAATACCCTAGGGGGGAGTCTTTCCCTAGGGTTCTTTTTTTTTTAACTTATTAGACGTTTCTTCTTCCTCTATCTCCTTAATATTACCTATATCCTTTGGCTCTGGGTAGGACGTAGTAAAGTAACCATTCTTTCCGTAATTAAAGTACGTGACCATGGCAGGGTTAATTAAGGTATTGCGACGAGCATTGGTTAAAGGTATAGTATATAGCAGGTTAGGCGAGGTTTGTAGGTAGGTAGTTATAACCGCTTTTAGTATAAGGGCGGTCGTGGTTTATCTTCCGACACTAGCTCCCGTTGGTGTAGCGGATAGGTTACGGTTGCTATAGGGCTACTTTAGTTAATTAGAACAAGCATTAATTCATTTTAGTTCTAAATCTAGTAATAAATATCGGGCTGCGAGTCTTTGGTAGGTTAGTAAATTATTTAAGGCTACCACAATCTTCTCTTATAGTCGGACTATTAGCTTGTTGTATAGGTCCAAATAATAGTTCTTAGGGGGAACCTGGCCTTTGCCTACTAGGTATAAGAATTAAGTCTAGAACTTAGTAAAGGATTAATTTAATTTCATTATTAGGCGATTATAGTTGTAATAGGCATCCCGTACTTTATTTGGATTAACATAGATAGTAGCTAGATGCTATATTATCTTATTAACAGATGTAAACCGAATAGGTAACTCGTCCTTAAACTTGGCCTAAAGGTGTCGCTAGGTATCCCCAATAGTTTAACTAAAGAGGTAGAGCATTTTAGCTTCTTTAGAGGGGAAATAGTTGTGGTTAATATAAAGCTTTCCTTATACCTAAATTCTCTAGTTTTTAAAGGTTGGGTCTATGCTATCTAATAATAGTGGGGGGTCAGGGAGCTTAACGGACTTTAATTACTTTATTATTATGTCCGTACTCTCTAGTATATTGCATTTGGTTAAGCGAATAGGTTAACTAAGGCTTTATAAAGGGGAGGCTAGGCTATTTTATAAGGCAGCAAGGCTTTCTAGGATCTCCTTTAGAGTCTCTTGTATACTTTAGGCTTAAAGACAATCGACCTTCTAATTAGCAGCAAGGGCACGAATCTGCTCGTGTATACTTATAATATTGTTATTGTCTTCAATTTCTGATCCTAACTAGATCTCGTGTTCCTCTTAGGTAGAGGCAGGTCTTTTAGATAAGCTCGCTTTAGGTGCCATCATCAGCTTCCTAAAGTTCGTCGGAATTATATAATTCGGTTTTAATTCTGGGGTTCTTTTAGGGGTATAGGTCAAGTATAGTCTAGCCTATAAAGTGGGATATTATTAGGGCCTTCTCAGGCGTGGTAGTGTGAGTTTTTTAATATCTGAGTATAACGCGTTGACGCGTTATTGTAGACGAAGGTCTTCTTTTAGGGTGGGATATTATTAAGGCCTTCCCAGGCAGTGTATGGAGAGCTTAGTATAATATAATGGGCTTATACAAATGCTTCTAAACCGAAGCTTGTAGATTGCTACTATACAAGAATACTAAGCTAAGGAGAAGAAGAAGAAGAATCGTTCAGGGGCAGTAGGTAGGCATGTCGCGAGGGCCGCCAAGGCGCTAGTGGTAAGCGGGTTAATAGCGATTTTGCATGCCGGGCATGGAAAATCCTGATTGGTTGAATATGGCCGGTGACGCGCTCCAGCACCGTCACAAGGGGCTTATTTATTTGTTATAATTTAGCTTTAGGGGCTATATACTAGAAAATACTATATATATATCTACGCTAAATTAGGGGGTGTGGTATTAATAGAAAGGGTTTTTATAGTCCTCTAGAGCTTATAGGAGCTCTATTAGGCTAGTTTTAACGGTTTCTTTAACAGGCAATTATATTATAGTTATTGTTATTAATTACCTATATAAATGCCTATGTATAGACTTTATAAATAACCATATATAGGCTTTATAAATATTTATATAATTAATTAATTAAACATCTATATAATTTCCTATATAATTATTCCTATAAAGTCTGCAATTAATTGCTAGTATAAATATGCATGTCTATACGCCTATATATCTGCATAAAGCTCTATATAAGGCTCTATATAAAGCTCTACACGAAGCTCTATACGAGGCTCTATACGAAGCTCTGCACGAGGCTTTGCACGAAGCTCTGCACGAAGCTCTGCACAAGGCTCTGCACGAAGCTCTGCACGAAGCTCTGAACGAGGCTCTGCACGAAGCTCTGCACGAAGCTCTGCACGAGGCTCCGCACGAGGCTCTGCACGAGGCTCCGCATGAAGCTCTGCATGAGGCTCTGCACAAAGCTCTGCACGAAGCTATGCACGAAGCTATGCAGAAGCTCTACACGAGGCTCTATCAAAGCTCTACCTAAAGCTTACCCCCTTCTGCAAAGCAAATCTATACCTGCTAGTAGTCCTTAATTATTATTCAAAGCTAGCTTATTAATTTAGGTATTCTAGCTGCGGTAAGAAGAGGGTAGCGGTGGTCGTGGGAGAGGTGCGGCTGCTATAACTTAGGGGCGTTAGGCGCAATAACAAGACAATAAATTAGAATTGGGCAAATCGGGCAACGTAGTCTTCTTCGCCAGGTTTGATTTAGTAATTCTGGCCATTAGGAATAGCTTAGGGAGCTATAGAAGTTGAGATAATTTAGCTTAAAGTAGGTGTATATAGGCCCAATTACCCCGCGCGGGACTAATAAAAATCTAAACCGTGTACCAGACCTTCTTATAAAGGTCTTGCCAAAAGCGGCAAGCGAGCCTTAGTAAGAAGGTCTAGGAACGAGATAAGAGCTAACTACCGCTCTCTTACTTCTGTTTGCACTTTTTAGTTCCTAGTTAACCCTATAAAACCAATCACAGAATATAGCTCTCAATCTGGGCTACGCCCTATATATTCCCTTACCCATAACCAAATCCTAGCAGTGCGCCACATTCTACCACATTACTATATTAGAAGATTATAGCTGGAAGCCCTTTATTACCCCTAAATATATAAGCTAAATCCATCTAACCTAGGGCTCCTTTAGTTTCTAAGTTAAATCTTAGCTCCTTACCTCACTAATTACTCTCTCCTCTCCCTTACTTTGCCTCCCTAATAAACTTCTCTTTAAGATTTTCCACCACACTAATCTACTAGGCTAACTCTGCCTTGCCTTTACCTATAAACACCTCCTCTAAGTCTCTATATCTGTATTATTAAGGAAACCTTACCCTATTCTATAAAGAGGGTTATATTTAGAGCTATTTAAGCTTATTAAGCTATTAAACGCATAGGGGTGGCTAAAAATAAGCTAGGCGGTCTATTATAATTGTTTTTAGTATTAGCTAACAAAAAAGTATTACTAGGCAATAAAATAAAGAGATTGGGTAATAATAAAGAACTGGCAGAAGAGAGTAAATTCCTAAAAGGTAAGATATTTTCTATAGTACCTAGAGGGTTACCTAAAGTGTTACTATATTACTGTTAAATGTTTAGTATAGCTCTTAGAATCCTTAGTTAAATTAATAAAGATACTTCCAAATTTATATAAGGTATTTTTCTTTTTAGATAATTAATAATAATAAATTCAATTTACCGCCCGTCCCGGTCCCCCTAGTGGGTCCACGCAGGCTAATACCTTCTATAGGAAAAACTCTATTTTAGAGAAAACCCACACGCGGGCTGCGCTGGAGAGACGGCAGCGTTCCGATACCGGGGCGCCGGCGACTCGCCTTCTACCTAGCTAAAAGGCTGCATATTAAGCTAACTGACCGCGCTTCGCGGACGATCTCACACTACTCCTTCTTCCCTCATCCTTTTACCCTTATTCTTTTACCAGTCCTCCAAGCTTTAAAATGGCTGGTATCCACCTATATCCTCTACATCCATTACTTTTACTGCCCGGAACTGGGTTAGGGCACCTAACTATACCAGCCATTTTGCAGCCGCTTGGGCGCTTCTTTTGCTGTTTAAGACTTCTTAAAGGCGTTCAGAAGCGCATTGTGCTATAAAGTCTGCCCTTTGGTATTGCGGACACTGAAATGATATATAATGTACTGTCTGCCTCATCTAACCACATTCACACCGTGGGAGAATTTCTGGTACTCCAATGGATGCGAGCCATGCATTAAGCCCTATTACCTCCGTACGAAGGAGAAATAGTGCTGTGGCCTCTGCTTTTGTTAAATCTTCATACAATAGGATTGTGGGTTTCCCCTATGGGGTCTTCCACGTGGTTTCTGTGCGATTTTTGGCCTTTGCCTGCCACCTTCGGCGCCACTCTAGGTCTGCCCATTTCGCGATAAGGGTGGTTTCCCGCCAGCGGTGCTGGTGACCTTACCTCAGCAAGCTCAGACCATAGAATCAATTAGCGGACATACGTATATCCGCAAGCGGATATCGCTAACCTTTTTTGTCAAAAAGTTGATTCTATGGTCTGAGAGACTTTCGCGAGATTTATTAAGCGGTCCAATTTGTTTTGTATGTAGAGCAGTCACCTTCTTCAACAAAATTGACCTACACCCCCACAACGGCTATCATCTCAGAAATACCGTCAAATTAATCCGCAGAAGCAGATCTATAATCGATGAGTATATCTACTCCGTAGGCCTCCACGATATCTAGTAGAAAGCGCCGCCGAATGGGCGATTCGCCTACTCAGGGTCTGCACGAAGCTTTGCACGAAGCTCTGCGTACGGAGGCTCTGCACGAAGGTCTGCACGAGGTTCTGCACGAAGGTCTGCACGGAGCTCTGCACGAAGGTCTGCACGAAGCTCTGCACGAAGCTCTGCACGAAGCTCTGCACGAAGCTCTGCACGAAGCTCTGCACGAAGCTCTGCACGAAGCTCTGCACGGAGCTCTGCACGAAGCTCTGCACGAAGCTCTGCAC